>ENA-UOWG01000189-UOWG01000189.1-activated-sludge-metagenome-genome-assembly--contig:-NODE-189-length-95003-cov-11.117106_pt1 | contig 95003 bp, 80 predicted proteins | sample MGYA00238147_ERZ761563 | MGnify/ENA primary metagenome ERZ761563 (study PRJEB28884, sample SAMN05720216) | anaerobic digester metagenome | isolation source: active sludge of municipal...
GTCGAGACGCTGGCCACCGTGCGCCACATCATCCTCAACGGCTGGGAGTGGTTCGCCGCCATCGGCACCGAGAAGAGCAAGGGCACGAAGGTCTTCGCCCTGTCGGGCAAGGTGACCAACACCGGCCTGGTCGAGGTGCCCATGGGCATCACCCTGGGCGAGCTGGTCTACGACATCGGCGGCGGCATTCCCGGCAACAAGGCCTTCAAGGCCGCCCAGACCGGGGGCCCCTCGGGCGGCTGCATCCCGGCCAAGTACCTGAACACGGCGCTGGACTACGAGTCGCTGAAGGCGCTGGGCTCGATCATGGGCTCGGGCGGCCTGATCGTCCTCGACGAGGACAGCTGCATGGTCAACATGGCCAAGTACTTCCTCGAGTTCTCGCTCGAGGAGTCGTGCGGCCAGTGCGTCCCCTGCCGCGTGGGCCTGAAGCAGATGCACGCCCTGCTGGAGAAGATCACCACCGGCACGGGCACCATGGAGGACCTGGACAAGCTGGAGAGCCTGGCCTACACCGTGCGCGCCACGTCGCTGTGCGGCCTGGGGCAGGCGGCGCCCAATCCCGTCATCTCGACCATCAAGTACTTCAAGCACGAGTACGTCGAGCACATCCGCGACAAGCGCTGCTCGGCCGGCGTCTGCGCCGCCCTGTTCGTGGCGCCCTGCGTCAACGCCTGCCCGGCGGGCGTCGACGCCGCCTCCTACGTCTCGTACATGGGCGACGGCCGCCGCCGCGAGGCCTATTTCCAGCACATGCAGAACAATCCCTTCCCCATCGTCTGCGGCCGCGTCTGCCCGGCGTTCTGCGAGACGAAATGCTCGCGCGGCAAGTACGACCAGCCGCTGGCCATCCGCGAGGTCAAGCGGCTGTTCGCCGAGTACGCCATCGAGGAGGGCTTCGGCTTCGCGCCGCCCGCCCGGCCGCACAAGGAGAAGGTGGCGATCATCGGCGCCGGCCCGGCCGGCCTGGCCTGCGCCTTCTACCTGACGCGGCTGGGTTACCTGCCGGTGGTCTTCGAGGCGCTGAAGGTGGCCGGCGGCATGATGAAGGTGGGCATTCCCGATTTCCGCCTGCCCAAGGACAAGCTGCAGGCCGAGATCGACGTCATCGCCCGCGCCGGCGTGGAGATCAAGTTCAACTCCACGGTGGCGTCGGTCGACGACCTGCAGAAGAAGGGCTTCGCCGCCGTCTTCATCGGCAGCGGCGCCCACCAGGCCCAGGCGCTCCCCATCGAGGGCAGCGACCTGAAGGGCGTCTTCTCCGGCATCGACTTCCTGCGCGACGTCAACCTGGGCAAGAAGGTCAGCATCGGCGACGACGTGGTCGTCATCGGCGGCGGCTCGACGGCCATGGACGCCGCGCGCATGGCGCGGCGGCTGGGCGCCCACAACGTGCGCCTGGTCTACCGCCGCACCCGCGCCGAGATGCCCGCCCAGCTCGAGGAGGTGGTGGGCGCCGAGGAGGAGGGGGTCGAGATGGACTTCCTGGCCAACCCCCTGCGGGTGGTCGGCAGGGGCGGCAGGGCCGCCGGCCTGCACTGCATCAAGACCAGACTGGCCGACTTCGACGACTCGGGGCGGCGGCGCCCGGTGCCGGTGCCGGGGAGCGAGTACACCATCCGCGCCAGCGCCGTCATCTACTGCCTGGGCCAGAAGCTGAGCCTGGGCCTGACCGGCGGCAAGCTCAGCCTGGACCGGCGCGGCCACATCGCCGTCGACCCGCAGACCATGGCCACCAGCATGCAGGGGGTGTTCGCCGGCGGCGACGCCGTCAATCCATCGACCGTCATCGAGAGCGTGGCCCAGGGGCGCAAGGCGGCCGTCGCCATCGACCGCTTCCTCGGCCGCGCCGGCGCCCTGTTCGACAAGCCGCGCCAGGTGGTGGCGGTGCAGTACGACGAGGAGGCCTACCTGAAGACCATCGCCCGCAAGGAGCCGCACATGGAGTCCCCGGAGCGGCGCCTCGCTTACCCGGGCCTGGAGGCCAGCCGCGGCCTGACCCTGGACGAGGCGGTCGAGGAGGCGCGGCGCTGCCTGCACTGCGACCGCGTGCAGCCGCCGCAGAAGGAGAGCGTCGCGGCCGAGACCGTGGCCATCGAGGCCATGCTGTGAGGTGAGGATGAAACCCGAAAAGATCCTGAAGCGATACGGGCGCTCGGGCGACAACCTGCTCGCCATCCTGCATGACATCCAGGACGCCAGCCCCGAGCACTACCTAAGCGACGCCGACCTGCGCTCCGCCGCCGACTACCTGCGGCTTCCCTACAGCTTCGTCCACGGCGTGGCCAGCTTCTACACAATGTACAGCCTGAAGCCGCGCGGCAGGAACCTCATCCGCGTCTGCCAGTCGCCGCCCTGCCACCTGCTCGGCTCGTCGACCATCTCGCGAGAGCTGATCAAGGTCCTGGGCGTCGGCTTCGGCGAGACCACCGCCGACCGGCTGTTCACCCTGGAAATGACCTCCTGCCTCGGCGTGTGCGGCGTGGCGCCGGCGATGATGGTCAACGACCGCGTCTACGGCAACCTGACCGCCGAGCGCATCGCGGGCATCATCGACGACCTGAGGAGGGCCCAATGAGCGTCTTTCGCACGCACGTGCTGCTGCCGGTCGACGTGGGAACGGCCCAGGCCGGGGTGTTCGAGGTCAAGCGCCGGCTGGAAAAGGAGCTGAGCGTCCGCCAGATGCTCGACGAGGTCAAGGTGCTGGAGAGCGGCACCGTGGGCATCGTGGGCAAGGGCGTCATCCTGGCCGTCTATCCCGACCGCATGTACTATTTCAACGTCCGCGAGGCGGACGTGCCGCGCATCGTCGACGAGCACCTGCTCAAGGGGCGGGTGGTCGCCGGGCTGGACCATGCCGCCATCGCCGTCTCCCCGTCCGTCCCCGGACCCAAGGTGGGCCTGACCCGCGCCCAGCGGCGCATCGTCCTGGACAAGGCCTGGACGGTCGACCCCGAGAACATCGACGAGATCATCGCCGCCGGCGGCTACCGCGGGCTGGAGAGGATCCTCCGCGAGGCGCTCCCCCCCGAGGCGGTGATCGAGGAGATCAAGAAGTCGGGGCTGCGCGGCCGCGGCGGCGCCGGCTTTCCCACCGGCATGAAGTGGGAGTTCACGCGCAAGGCGGCCGGCGGCGAGAAGTACATCGTCTGCAACGCCGACGAGGGCGAGCCGGGCACCTTCAAGGACCGGCTGATCCTCGAGGGCGACCCGCACCGCCTGATCGAGGCCATGGCCGTCGCCGGCTACGCCATCGGCGCCGGCCGCGGCTTCGTCTACATCCGCGGCGAGTACCGGCTCTCCATCGACCGCCTGCAGAAGGCCATCGCCCAGGCCCGCCAATACGGGCTGCTGGGGAACAACATCCTGGAGAGCGGCTTCTCCTTCGAGCTGGAGATCCGCAAGGGCGCCGGCGCCTACGTCTGCGGCGAGGAGACGGCGCTGATCGAATCGCTGGAGGGCAAGCGCGGCAACCCGCGCGTCAAGCCGCCCTATCCGGTGACCCACGGCTTGTGGCAGAAGCCGACGGCGGTGAACAACGTCGAGACCCTGGCCAACGTGCCGGGGATCATGGCCAACGGCGCCGACTGGTTCCGCCGCATCGGCACCGACAAGTGCCCGGGCACCAAGGTCTTCACCGTGCTGGGCCACGTCGAGTACCCGGGCCTCGTCGAGACCGACATGGGCACGCCGCTGCGGGAGATCATCTTCGGCTTCGGCGGCGGCGTCAAGGGCGGGCGGAAGTTCAAGGCGGCGCTGCTGGGCGGCGCGGCCGGCGTCTTCGTCCCCGAGAAGCTGCTGGACGTGAAGATGGACTTCGAGAGCCTGAAGGAGAACAAGGCCGTCCTGGGATCGGGGGCGGTGCTGGTGATGGACGAGACGGCGTCGGTCGTCGAGATGCTCTTCTCCATCGCCAAGTTCTTCGCCCACGAGTCGTGCGGCCAGTGCGTCCCCTGCCGCGTCGGCACGCGGCAGATCCTGGACATCGCCTGGCGCATCCGCCAGGGACATGGCCGCGCCGGCGACGCCGAGACGATGCTGCAGCTGGCCGAGACGATGTTCAAAACCTCGCTCTGCCCGCTGGGACAGTCGCTGGTCATGCCGGTGCGGAGCGCGCTGGAGAATTTCGCCGAAGAATTCGCCCTGGCCGCCGGCCAGGCCGGGAAAGCATAAGGAGGAATCCATGTCGGAAATGGTCACCATCGTCATCGACGGAAAGGAAATCCAGGCCGCGAAGGGCGCCAATTTGCTGCAGGTTGCCCGCGCCAGCGGCTTCGACATCCCCGGGCTCTGTTTCTATGAAAAGGTAACCCCGACGGGCGACTGCCGCCTGTGCATGGTCAAGATCGAGGGCCGCCCCGGCATGGTCCCCTCCTGCCTGGTCAAGGTCGAGGCGGGGATGAAGGTGACGGCCTTCGACGAGCAGCTGGAGTCGACGCGCAAGATGCTGGCCGACGTGCTGCTCTCCGAGCACAACGACGACTGCATCACCTGCGACCGCGACGGCGACTGCATGATCCAGGACCTGGCCTTCCGCTACGGCCTGGATACCCCCAAGCGCACCTTCGCCCCCGTGTGGCGCGAAGTGCCGCAGGCGCCCGATGCGACGGCGCCGGTCCTGGCCTACGACTCCTCCAAGTGCATCAAGTGCGAGCGCTGCGTCAAGGCCTGCTGGGAGATCCAGGGCAAGGGCGTGCTGAGCATGGCCCAGCGCGGCATCCACAGCCACGTGGTGGCCGGCACCGGCCAGTGGACGCTCTCGGAGTGCGACGGCTGCGGCGAGTGCGTCCAGGCCTGCCCGGTGGGCGCCCTGATGGAGAAGCCCAACTACGGGACGCGCGTCAAGAAAAAGGACGTCGAGCGCAAGGTGGTCACCACCTGCCCCTACTGCGGCGTCGGCTGCCAGCTTGAGCTCTGGATCCGCAACGACCGCATCGTCAAGGTCAAGGGGGCCGACGCCGTGCCCAATTTCGGCGCCTGCTGCGTCAAGGGCCGTTTCGGCCTGGACTTCGTCCACCGCGGAGACCGCCTGACCCGGCCGCTCATCCGCCAGGATGGCCAGCTGGTCGAGAGCAGTTGGGACGAGGCCCTCGACCTGGTGGCCGCCCGGCTCGGTGGCATCAAAAAGGAGCACGGCCCCGCCGCCCTGGCCGGCCTCTCCTCGGCCAAATGCACCAACGAGGAAAACTATGTGTTCCAGAAGTTCGTGCGCGCCGCGTTCGGCTCGAACAACGTCGACCACTGCGCGCGGTTGTGCCACGCCTCGACCGTCGCCGGCCTGGCCCGCTCCTTCGGCTCGGGCGCCATGACCAACTCCATCGAGGAGCTCGAGCACGCCGAGGTGATCCTGGTCACCGGCTCCAACACCACCGAGACCCATCCGGTCATCGCCACGCGCATCAAGAAGGCCGTCCTCTTCCACGGCGCCAGGCTGATCGTCGTCGACCCGCGGCGCATCGACCTGGTCCCCTACGCCGAGAAGTACGGCGGCATGTGGCTGCGGCAGAAGAACGGCAGCGACGTGGCCTGGGCCAACTGCATGATGAACGTCATCATCGGGGAGAAGCTCCTGGCGGAGGAGTTCGTCAAGACGCGCACCGAGGATTTCGAGGCCTTCAAGAAAGTCATCGACGGCTATCCCCCCGAGAAGATGGAGAAGGTCACCGGCATCCCGGCCGGGGCGCTGCGCCAGGCGGCGCGCCTGTACGCCGGGGCCCAGCATGCCGCCATCGTCTACTCCATGGGCATCACCCAGCACATCACCGGCACCGACAACGTCATGTCCATGGCCAACCTGGCCATGCTCACCGGCAACCTGGGCAAGGAGTCGTGCGGTGTCAACCCGCTGCGCGGCCAGAACAACGTCCAGGGCTCCTGCGACATGGGCGCCCTGCCCAACGTCTTCCCCGGCTACCAGGCGGTGACCGACGCCGCGCTGCGCGAGAAGTTCGAAAAGGCCTGGAACGTCAAGCTCGACGACAAGGTCGGCCTGACCGTCACCGAGATCATGCACCAGGCCGCCGCTGGCAAGGTCAAGGGCCTCTACATCATGGGCGAGAACCCCATGGTTTCCGATCCCGACCTCGGCCACGTGAAGAAGGCCCTGGAGAAGCTCGACTTCCTGGTCGTGCAGGACATCTTCCTCACCGAGACGGCCCAGCTGGCCGACGTGGTGCTGCCGGTGGCGTCGTTCGCCGAGAAGCAGGGCACGTTCACCAACACCGAGCGCCGCTCGCTGTGGGTGGAGAAGGCGGTGCCGGCGCCGGGCGAGGCGCGCATCGACTGGGAGGTCATCCGCGACGTCTCCACGCGCATGGGCTACAAGATGGAGTACGGGTCCATCCAGGACATCATCGACGAGGTCAACCGCATGGTGCCGCAGTACGCCGGCATCACCCATGAGCGGCTCATGAAGGGCGAGAGGCTGCAGTGGCCCTGCCCCAATCCCCAGCACCCGGGAACGAGGTTCCTGCACCGCGACAAGTTCACCCGCGGCCTGGGCAAGTTCTTCGCCATCGACTACATCCCGCCGGCCGAGTGGCCCGACGACAAGTACCCCTTCCTGCTCTCCACCGGGCGGCTGCTCTACCATTACCATACGGGCAGCATGAGCCGGCGCACCGGCGCCCTGCCGCAGTACGTCCCCGGCCCCTTCATGGAGATGCATGTCGCCGACATGAAGCGGCTCGGCCTCGACGAAGGAAAGAAGGCGAAGGTCACGACCCGACGCGGCTCCATCGAGATCGAGGCGCGCCAGAGCCCGCGCGTGGACGAGGGATCGGTGTTCATCACCTTCCACTTCGCCGAGGCGGCGGCCAACGTGCTGACGAACGACGCCATCGACCCGATCGCCAAGATCCCCGAGTTCAAGGTGGCCGCCTGCCGCATCGAGGCCCTGGGAGCTTGAAGCCGGATCCGGCGCGGGAGCCCTAGCCCGCGCGGCGGCTGGCCGCCGCTCGCGTTCAGGCCTTGAAATCAGCGAAGCGGGCGAGAAGGAATTCGGCCAGGGCCTTGGTGCCCGGGAGATCGCGGCGAACGCGCTTGACATAGACGCAGAACTGGTCGTCCATCCATCCTCGGCCGGGAAATAGGTCCAGCAGCTGGCCCCGGCGCAGTTCGCCCTCCACCGTGTAGCGCGGCACGAAGGCCACGCCGATGCCGGCCAGCGCCCCGTTGATCAGCCCGCGCACGTGGTTGATCTGCATGATGTGGGCCGGCAGCGCCGGGTTTTTCTGGGGCAGCGCCATGACGAAGTTGTTCCACCACTCTCCCTTCTCGTCCAGGGACAGCATCGTCACCCGGGCCAGGTCGTCGGGATCGCGCAGGCGGTTCCTGTGGACGAAGGCGGGGGAGGCGACGACGGCGTAGCGCTCGCGGAACAGGAAGACGCGTTCGACGTCCCGGTGGTGGCAGGGCTTGCAGTCGATGATCAGGTCCAGCTCGTCGCGCAGCAGCGGCGCGTGCAGGTGGTGGGAAAATGTGCAGTGCAGGCGGATCTCGGGATGGAGCGGGATGAAGCGGGCGAGCTCGCGCAGGAGCAGGGTGGTGCCGAATTCCACCGGGGCGCCCAGCATCAGCTTGTGCCGCAGCGGTCCGCCGCTTCCGTGCAGGATGCCCTCGCAGCGCTCGATCTCGCCGAAGATGCGGTCGCAAGCCCGGAACAGCTCTTCCCCCGCCTCGGTCAGCTCGTACTCCCTGCCGCGCCGGATAGACAGCCGGGTCCCGGCGGAGCGCTCCAGTTTTTTCAGGGCGTGGCTGACCGCGGATTGGGTGACGAACATACGCTCGGCGGTCTGGGTGACGCTGCGCAGCCGGGCAAATGCCCAAAACGTCTTCAGTTGATGAAGGTCGAGCGCCATTTTTTATTATTATTTATTTTCATGCTGCATATGAACAGAATGAATTATTTGCCTGGTCGGTTTCATGGTATATTGGGAGGGCATTCATGTCAAGTCAGGTGCGGGCCGCCCTCGCTGGCTGCCTGATTCTAGGGTGAGTACAATGAACGCAACGATCCAACTGACCGTGGATGACAGGGAAACCACTGTCGCCGAAGGCATGACCATACTTGAGGCGGCGCGCCAGGCAGGCATCCAGATCCCCAGCCTGTGCCACCATCCCAACCTGAGGCCGACCGCCTCCTGCGGCGTCTGCGTCGTCGAGATCGCCGGCATGCCCGGGCCAAAGCGCGCCTGCTGCACTCCGGCCGAGCAGGGGATGAAGGTCACGACCAACTCCAAGGCGTTGCGCTCGCTGCGCAAGACGCTCGTCGAGCTGATCCTCTCCAACCACGCCACCGAGTGCCCGACCTGCGCGGCCAACGGCAAATGCGAGCTGCAGGACCTGGCCAACGCCATGGGCGTGGACTTCAACCGCTTTACGCTCATCGTGGAGGACAAGCCCATCGACGAGTCCAGCCCCTCGGTGCACCGCGACCCCAGGAAGTGCATCGCCTGCGGCCGCTGCGTCACCGTCTGCAGCGACATCCAGTCGGTGTGGGCCATCGACATGGTCAACCGCGGTTTCGACGTCAACGTCAACACCTTTTTCAAGGAGGGACTGGGCCGCAGCGCCTGCGTCAACTGCGGCCAGTGCACGGTGTTCTGCCCCACCGGCGCCCTGCGCGAGCGCAGCGAGACCGACGCCGTCTGGGACGCCATCCTCGACCCCAACAAGATCGTGGTGGTGCAGGAGGCGCCCGCCATCCGCGTCACCCTGGCCGAGGAGTTCGGCATGGAGATGGGCATGGTGACCGTGGGCAAGATGTACGCGGCGCTCAAAAAGATCGGCTTCGACTACGTCTTCGACACCAACTTCACCGCCGACCTGACCATCATGGAGGAGGGGACCGAACTGATCGAGCGCGTCAAGAGCGGCGGCGCCTTGCCGCTGATCACCTCCTGCTCGCCGGGCTGGATCAAGTTCATGGAGACCTACTTCCCCGGCTTCGCCGGCCACATCTCCACCTGCAAGTCGCCGCAGCAGATGTTCGGCACCATGGTCAAGACCTACTTCGCCAGGGAGAAGGGGCTCGACCCGGGCAAGATCGTCTCGGTGTCGATCATGCCCTGCACGGCCAAGAAGTTCGAGGCGCGCCGGCCCGAGATGCGCGACTCGGGTTACCAGGACGTCGACCACGTGCTGACCACCCGCGAGTTCGTGCGCATGATCAAGGAGGCCAAGATCGACTTCCGGAACCTCCCCGAGGAGAAGGCCGACGACCTGATGGCCGCCTACACCGGCGCCGCGACGATCTTCGGCGCCACCGGCGGCGTCATGGAGGCGGCGATCCGCTCGGCCTACTTCCTGCTGGCCGGCAAGAACCTGGACAACCTCGACGTCAGGGCCGTGCGCGGCCTGGAGGGGATCAAGGAGGCGTCGCTCGGCATCCCGGCCAAGGGGCTGGGCGACCTGACCGTCAAGGTGGCCGTGGCCCACGGGCTGGGCAACGCCCGGGCGCTGCTGGACAAGGTGCAGAAACAGATCCAGGAGACCGGCAAGAGCGAGTACGCCTTCATCGAGATCATGGCCTGCCCCGGCGGCTGCGTCGGCGGCGGCGGCCAGCCCTACGGCAGCGTCATCGCCGACCGGGCGCGGCGCGGTGAGGGCCTCTATCGCGAGGATTCGGGCCTGGCCAAGCGCCAGTCGCACGAGAACCCCGAGGTGCAGCGCATCTACGAGAAGTTCCTCCAGCACCCCGGCTCCGACGTCAGCCATAAGCTGCTGCACACCTGCTACTTCGAGCGCAGTCTGCTGGATGGCGCCTGCGTCAAGGAAGTTACCCACAAGCACTCCGGCCGCCACGGCTGAGCGTCAGGATGAGAGGGAAGGGCAGCTTCCCGCTGCTCTTTTTTTCCATGGCGGAATCCAACCAATAGAGTTATAATTATGCTGATGAATGACATCGACCCCATCCCGGGCAGAAGGAGCGGACGTGGCTGAGCGGGCCATGCGCGGCGACCGCCTGCACATCGCCATCTTCGGGCGGCGCAACGCCGGCAAGTCGTCGCTGATCAACGCCATGACCGGCCAGCCCGTGGCCATCGTCTCCGACGTGCCGGGGACGACCACCGACCCGGTCTTCAAGGCCATCGAGTTCCAGCCCATCGGCCCGGCGGTGCTGATCGACACGGCGGGCATCGACGAGCGCGCCGAGGGGCTGGGAGCGGAGCGGATCAAAAAGGCGGCCGCCGTCCTGGAGAAGAGCGACCTGGCCCTGCTGGTGGTCGACGCCGCCGCCGAGGAGTTCGCCTTCGAGGACGAGCTGCTGGAGAAGTTCCGCCGGCGCTCCATCCCGGTCATCGTCGTGGCCAACAAGACCGACCTGTCCCCGGGGCAGGGGAGCGGCTGGTTCCGCGACAAGCCCTGCGTGCGGGTCAGCGCCCTGAGCGGCGCCGGCCTGGAGGAGCTGCGGCGGCGCATCCTGGAGATCGCCCCCAGCCAGTGGGAGCCGCCCTTCCTGCGCGACCTGGTGAAACCCGGCGACGTGGTGGTGCTGGTGGTGCCTATCGACACCGGCGCTCCCAAGGGGCGGCTGATCATGCCCCAGGTCAAGGCCCTGCGCGACGCCCTGGACGGCGGCGCCATGCCGCTCAGCTGCCGTGAGAGCGAGCTGGCTGCGGCCCTGTCCGCCCTGCGCTCCCGGCCGGCGCTGGTGGTGACCGACTCGCAGGCCTTCACGCCGGTCGCCGCCGCCGTCCCCGACGAGGTCCCGCTGACCTCCTTCTCCATCCTCTCGGCCCGGCAGAAGGGCGACCTGCCCGCCCTGGTGGAGGGCGTCCTCGCCGTGCCGGAGCTGAAGCCGGGAGATCGGGTATTGATCGCCGAGTCGTGCTCCCATCACCCGCTGCAGGACGACATCGGCCGGGTGAAGCTGCCGCGCTGGCTGAACGAATACGCCGGCGGCGGCCTGCGGATCGAGACGGTCCCCGGCAGCGCCTACCCCGACGACCTGTCGGCCTACAAGCTGGTGGTGCACTGCGGCGCCTGCACCCTCAACCGCCGCGAGATGCTGCGCCGCCAGGAGCTGCCGGCCAGGGCCGGGGTGCCGATGACCAACTACGGGGTTTTGATATCGTTCCTGAAAAGCGTCTTCCCGCGGGCCCTGCGGCCCTTCCCGGAGCTGTACGCACGCTATCAACATGCCGCCTGGCCGCACGGCCGGGGGCTAGGAGGGAACTGAAATGGATACCGGATTCATCGACCATGCCAAGATATTTTCTTTCCTGGAGAGCGCCCGGCCGCCCGACGCCTCCGAGACGGCCGACATCCTGGCCAAGGCGCGGCAGCTCAAGGGTCTCGACTATGCCGAGGCGGCGCGCCTGCTGCTGATCGATGACGGGGAGAGCCTGGCCGAGCTCTTTGCCGCCGCCCTGTTCGCCAAGAGCGAAATCTACGGCAAGCGCCTGGTGCTCTTCGCGCCTCTCTACGTGTCGAACATGTGCAACAACGAGTGCCTCTACTGCGCCTTCCGCAAGAGCAACGACCGGATCACGCGCCGCACCCTCGGCCAGGAGGAGATCCGCCGCGAGACCGAACTGCTGGTCGACCAGGGGCACAAGCGCGTGCTGCTGGTGTCGGGCGAGGGGCTGGGCGAGGCCGCCCTGGGCTACTCGCTGAAGGCCATCGAGACGATCTACTCGGTCAAGCGCGGCGACGGCGAGATCCGCCGTGTCAACATCAACATCGCCGCCCTGCCGGTCGACGCCTACCGCCAGCTGAAGGCGGCACGCGTCGGCACCTACCAGCTGTTCCAGGAGACCTACCACGGCGACACCTTCGGCCGCATGCACCCCAGCGGGCCCAAGGCCGACTACCTCTACCACCTGACGGCCATGGACCGCGCCATGCAGGGCGGCATCGACGACGTCGGCGTGGGCGTGCTGTTCGGCCTCTACGACTACCGCTTCGAGGTCCTGGCCATGCTGCAGCACATCCGCCACCTGGAGGAGACCTTCGGCGTCGGCTGCCACACCATCTCGCTGCCGCGCATCGAGCCGGCCACCGGCTCCGACCTCTCGCTGCACCCGCCGCACGCCGTGTCCGACGCCGACTTCCGCAAGATCATCGCCGTGCTGCGCCTGACCGTGCCCTACACGGGCATGATCCTCTCCACCCGCGAGAACGCCGACATGCGCCGCGAGGCCTTTTCGCTGGGCATCTCGCAGATCAGCGCCGGCTCGCGCACCAATCCCGGCGGCTACTCCAGTCCCGACAGCGGCGAGCAGTTCTCCCTGGGCGACCACCGCAACCTGGAGGAGGTCATCCAGGACATCGTCGGCCACGGCTACATCCCCTCGTTCTGCACCGGCTGCTACCGCCTGGGCCGCACCGGCGCCGACTTCATGGACCTGGCCAAGCCGGGGCTGATCAAGCTCTACTGCCTGCCCAATGCCATGACCTCCTTCAAGGAGTACCTGGTCCATTACGCCTCGTCTAGGACGCGCCAGGAAGGCGAGGCGCTCATCGAGCGCATGATGGCCGACATCCCCGACGCCCAGGTTCGCGAGACCACCGTCAAGAACCTCGGGCGCATCGAGGCCGGCGCCAAGGACCTCTACCTGTAGATGGACGCCGGCGAGCGCCTGCAGCGGCTCTACCGCCAAGCGGAGCGCGGCGACCTGGTCCATTTCCTGTCGGGCGCCGAGCCGGGCTCCGACGAGGCTCTCTTCGCCTTCGCCGACCGCGTTCGCCGCGAGCACGTGGGCGACGCCATCCACCTGCGCGCCATCGTCGAGTTCTCCAGCTTCTGCCGCAACGACTGCCTGTACTGCGGCCTGCGCCGCTCCAACCGCGGCCTGCCGCGCCTGCGCATGCCGGCCGAGGAGATCGTCGCCCAGTGCCGGCGGGCGGAGGCGCTCGGCTTCCGCACCATCGTGCTGCAGTCGGGCGAGGACCCGTTCTACGGCCGCGAGGCGGTCGTCGACCTGGTACGGCGGGTGAAGGGGGCGACCGGCCTGGCCGTCACCCTGGCGGTGGGGGAGAGGGACGAGGAGGAGTACCGGACATTCTTCGATGCCGGGGCCGACCGCTATTTGCTCAAGCACGAGACCTCGGACCGCGCGCTCTACGAGCGCCTCGACCCGGGGCTGAGCCACGAGCGGCGCATCGCCTGCCTGCGGGTGCTGAAGCGCATCGGCTTCCAGACGGGGAGCGGCATCATGGTCGGCCTGCCCGGGCAAACCCTGGAGAGCGTCGCCGACGACATCCTCCTCTTCCGCGACCTGGACATCGACATGATCGGCTGCGGGCCCTTCATCCCGCACCCGGCGACGCCGCTGGCGGCGGAGCCGGCGGGGAGCGAGGAGCTGACCTACCGCGTGGTCGCCCTGGCGCGCATCGTCACCCGCGACACGCACATCCCGGCCACCACCGCCCTGGCGGTCACGGCCGGCGACGCCGGCCGCGCCAGCGCCCTGTGCCGCGGCGCCAACGTGGTCATGCCCAACGTCACCCCCCAGCCCTGGCGCCGGGCCTACGAGATCTATCCCAACAAGGGGCGGACGGAGGTCTTCGATCCGGCCCTGCTGGAACGGCTGCGCCGGACGGCGCGCCAGCTGGGACGCTTCATCGCCGAGGATGCCGGCGACCGCCTGCCCTCCGGCCGGCGCCTTTCTTGACACGGCGACGAAAACCGTTGTATCATTTCCGTTCCGCATAGCCCCGATTCAAATTCATGGTGAGAGGAGGAATCATGGAGTACGACTGCAAGAGCCCGGCCCAGGTGGCCGCGGACTGGAACGAGACCGTCTGCCTCAAGAAGACCACCAACACCAACTTCAAGCTGCTGGTGCTGGGCATCCTCGCCGGCGCCTACATCGCCTTCGGCGGCGAGCTGTCCAACATGATCGGCCATGACGCCGCCAAGTTCGTCGGCGCGGGCCTGGCCGCCTTCATCAAGGGCGCCGTCTTCTCGGTCGGCCTGATGCTGGTGGTGATCGCCGGCGCCGAGCTGTTCACCGGCAACACCATGATCACCATGTCGGTGCTGGACGGCAAGTCCAAGCTCGGCGGCCTGGCGCGCAACTGGACCGTCGTCTACGCGGCCAACCTGATCGGCTCGCTGCTGGTGGCCTACATCATGTTCGGGACCGGACTGCTGGAGGGGCCCAACGTGGCCGTCGGCGCCTCGGCGCTGAAGACCGCCGCCGGCAAGGCCAGCCTGGCCTTCTGGCCCGCCTTCTTCCGCGGCATCCTGTGCAACTGGCTCGTCTGCCTCGCCGTGTGGATGGCGATGACCTCGCGCAACACCATCGGCAAGGTGTGGGCCATCTTCTTCCCCATCATGGCCTTTGTCGCCTCGGGCTTCGAGCACAGCATCGCCAACATGTACTTCATCCCCATCGGCATCCTGCTTCGGGGTGTCAACGAGGTGGTGGCCGCCGCCACCGCCGCCGGCCTGGCGCCCGAGGCGCTGGCCAACGTCAGCGTCTACGGCTTCCTGGTGCGCAACCTGATCCCGGTCACGCTGGGCAACATCGTGGGCGGCGGCTTCTTCGTCGCCACCCTCTACTGGCTCGCCTACGTGCGCAAGCCCAAGAAGGCCGCCTAGGTTTTTTACCGTATCGATTTTTCAGGGCCGTTCCCCAAAGGGATATTCCCTCGAGGGGGCGGCCCTTTTTTTATTTCAAGATTGCTGCAAATTTAAATTTTTCTGATCACCTGATTGTTGAGAGAGATTTTAAAACGATTGTACTGATGTCTCCCTCCTGGGTATAGCCAATCCTGACATTTCGATCCTATCCAGATCTGTCCAAAATAACTTTCAAAGAGACCTTTGAGCGCCCTGGTTCGGGTCATTGGAATTTGGAACTTGGGATTGATTTGGGATTTGGTGCTTGGAATTTTAGTCTTACGAGCATCTGACCTTGTCCTGAAAACCGTCTGGGTGAACCCCAAAACCCTTTACCGTACTGATTTTCTATCCAGATAATGATTTGTTTTGGACAGCAATGGATCCTATCCAACTTGCATCAGCCTGGATTTGTTTCATTCTTATACTGACAATGACAAGGCAACGCGATATACTCGAATCGGTCATAACGGGTTGGTCATTATGAATAAGGAGAAACATTCATGAGCCACGGGAAATTTGCGACAGCCATCAACTGCATGGACGGCCGGGCGCAGCTGCCGGTGATCGAATACCTGAAGAAAAAGCTTGGCGTCGACTATGTGGACATGATCACCGAGCCTGGGCCGGTCAAGGCGCTGGCGGAAAATGCCGACAAAGGATTCCTGGATTCCGTCAAGAAGAGGATCTTCGTCTCTGTGGATAAGCACCATTCCCGGCATATCGCCGTGGTCGGCCACCACGACTGCGCCGGCAACCCGGCCGGCGAGGCGGAGCAACGGCGGCAAATCGGCGAGTCGCTGGCCGTCCTGCGCTCCTGGGATCTCGGCGCCGAGCTCCAAGGCCTCTGGCTCGACGAAAACTGGCGCGTCGAGCCGGTCGCCAAGCCGCCGCGCTGATCCCGAGACGGGAGGTTACTGGATCTTCAAGTTTTGAAAAAGCCGCAGCAGCTGGGTGCGGTTGGCCACGCCGAGCTTGCGCAGGACGTGGTGCACGTGGATCTTGACCGTGCTCAGCTCGATGAACAGCTGCTCGCCGATCTCCTTGTTTGACCGCCCCTTCAGCAGCAGCAGGGCGATCTCGCGCTCGCGCGGCGACAGGGTGCACTGTTCAAACAGCTGGTCCATGGCGTCGGCGGTGCGGACCTTCGCCGCCCGCCGCCGCAGCCGCGTGCGGCTCCATTCGTAGGACAGGAACAGCGCGGCGGCGACGGCCAGGGAGAGGAACCACCCGGTCCGCCACCAGGGCGGGCGGACGCGGATGACCAGCGACGCCTCGTGATCGCTCCATACGCCGTCGCTGTTGGAGCCGCGCACGCGGAAGACGTACTTCCCGGGCGGCAGGATGGAGAAGGAGGCGACGCGGCTGCCGGCGTCGGTGGCGATCCAGTCGTCGGTCAGGCCCTGCAGCTTGAAGGCATAGCGGTTCTTCTCCGGCGCCGCGAAATCGAAGGCGCTGAACTCCAAAGAGAACAGGTAATCCCGGCGCTGCAGCACGACCTCCTCCGTCTCCCAGATGGGGCGGGGGAGCGCGACCTCCCGGTTCAGCACCTTGAACGAGGTGATGCGCACGGGGGGGATGTAGGGATTCTCCCGGATGTCCTCGGGGCGGAAGACGTTGAAGCCGTTGATGCCGCCGAAGAACATCTCGCCGTCCCGGCTCAGGAAATTGGCGCCGGTGTTGAACTCGTTGCCCTGCAGCCCGTCGCGGATATCGAAGTTGCGGAACGTCCGCGTGCGCGGATCGAAGCGCGAAAGGCCGTCGAACGTGCTGAGCCAGAGAGCGCCGAAGCGATCCTCCTGGATCCCGTAGATCTCGTTGCTGGGCAGGCCGTCCTTCTTGGTGTAATGAGTGAAGGTGCCCGCCCGGCGGTCGAAGCGGTTCAGCCCTCCCCCCCAGGCGGCGAGCCAGAGGTCGCCCCGCGCGTCCTCGTGGATGCCGAACAGGTAATCGCGGCTCAGGCTGGCGGGATCGCCGGGAACGTGGCGGAAGTGGGCGAAGGAGCCGTTTTCGGGGACGAAGCGGTTCAGCCCGCCGCCGTAGGTGGCGACCCAGAGCACGCCGTCGCGGTCCTCATGAATGGACAGCACGCAGTTGTTGCTCAGGCTGGCGGGGTCGCCGCCGTCCTGCATGAAGCGGCGGAACCGGCCGCTTTCCCGCTCCATCAGGTTCAGGCCGCCATCATAGGTGCCGACCCAGATCCGGCCGGCCCGGTCCTCGAGCAGCGCGCGGATGCGGTCGCTGCTGATCGATGCCGGGTCGTGCGGGTCGTGGCGATAGGCCGTGAACGCGCCGCGGGCGGGGTCGAAGTGGTTGATGCCGCCGCCATCGGTGCCGAGCCAGAGCCCGCCCCGCCGGTCCGGGACCACGAGGCGGACGATCGGGTGGCTGGGGCCGGCGGAGCGGCCGGGAACGGGGCGGAAGTGGGTGAAGGAGTCGCGCGCCCGGTCCCAGCGGTCCAGCCCGTTCTGCGTGCCGATCCAGATGGTTCCCTGGGCGTCCTCGCAGAACGACCAGACGATGTTGTCGCTCAGGCTGTCGGGCCGGCCGGGGATGTTGTGGACCAGGGCGAATTTCTTGCGGTTGAGGACGAATTTGTTGACCCCGCCGCCGTACGTCCCGATCCACAGCACCCCGGAGCGGTCCACGCACAGCGAGCGCACCTCGCTGCGGCTCAGGCTGAACGGATCCAGCGGGTCGTGGCGCAGCGAGGCGAACGTCCCGCTGCGCGGGTCCAGGAGGTTGAGGCCGCCCTCGGTGCCGATCCACAGCCGGCCGTCGGGATCGTCGCGGATGGCGTTCACGCGGCCATCGCTCAGGCCGCCCGGCCGCTGCAGGTAGCGGAAGAAGCCCCCGCGGCGGCGGTCGAGGCGGTTCAAGCCGTCGAGGGTGCCGACCCACAGCGTCCCGTCGCGGCCTTCGTGCACGGCCAGCACGTGATCGTGGCTGAGGCTGTCCGCACGACCCGGCTGGTGGCGGTAGTGGCGGATGCGCCCGCTGGCGGGATCGAGCCGGTCCAGTCCGCCGGCGGTGCCGATCCAGAGCGCGCCCTGCCGGTCGATGGCGAGCGCATTGACCTGGTCGTGACTGAGGCCGTCTTCCCTTTCCGGCCGGGCCCGGAAGCAGGTGAAGCGCTGCGTGCTCGGGTCGAGGCGGTTCAAGCCGTTGTTCGTGCCGATCCAGAGCGCGCCGGACGGGTCTTCCGCGAGCGCATGGACGATGTCGCCGCTCAGGCCGCCCGCCCGGCCGGGATCTCCCCGGTAGCAGCGGAAATCGGTTCTGCGCGGATCGTAGCGGATCAGGCCGCTGTTGTAAGTCCCGACCCAGAGCAGGCCGTTCCGGTCTTCGAGGATCGAGCGGGCCTCGTTGTGGGGCAGGCTGGAGGGCAAATCGGGGTCGTGGCGGAACTGGATGATATGGTAGCCGTCGAAGCGGTTCAGCCCGTTTTCCGTGGCGAACCAGACGAAGCCGTTGCGGTCCTGGATGATCCCGAAGACGATGCTCTGGGCGATGCCCTCGTTCAGGGCCATGCGGGTGAAGCGGATCGTTTCGTTCTCCGCCGTCAGGCGCGGGAGCGCGGCGGCCAGCAGCGCCGCGACGAAACCGAGCCGCTTCATCCCGGCCGGCTTCCCGGGAACGAGCGGCTCGCGAGCGGCATCCCGGGGACGCGCCGTCATTGGACCTTCAGGTTCTGGAACAGGCGCAGCAGCTGGGTGCGGTTGGCCACGCCGAGCTTGCGCAGGACGTGGTGCACGTGGATCTTGACCGTGCTCAGCTCGATGAACAGCTGCTCGCCGATCTCCTTGTTTGACCGCCCCTTCAGCAGCAGCAGGGCGATCTCGCGCTCGCGCGGCGACAGGGTGCACTGTTCAAACAGCTGGTCCATGGCGTCGGCGGTGCGGACCTTCGCCGCCCGCCGCCGCAGCCGCGTGCGGCTCCATTCGTAGGACAGGAACAGCGCGGCGGCGACGGCCAGGGAGAGGAACCACCCGGTCCGCCACCAGGGCGGGCGGACGCGGATGACCAGCCTGGCCTCGCGCTCGTTCCACAGGCCGTCGCGGTTGGAGCCGCGCACGCGGAAGACGTACTTTCCCGGCGGCAGGCGCGAGAAGGAGGCCAGGCGGCGGCGGGCGTCGACCGGGATCCAGTCGTCGGTCAGCCCCTCCAGCATGAAGGCGTAGAGGTTCTTTTCCGGCGCCGCGTAGTCCAGGGCGGAGAACTCGAACGAGAACAACTGGTCCTTCGGGCCGAGCTCGATCTCGGTCGCCTCCCAGACCGGGCGGGGCAGCCGAACCTCGCGGTTCTGTACCCGGAATGAGGTGATGAGCACGGGGGGCACGTAGGGATCGTCGACGATGTCGAGGGGATCGAAGATGTTGAAGCCGTTGCTCCCGCCGGCGAAGATCTTGCCGGTGCCGTCGAGGAGGCAGGAGCCGCTGATGAACGCCTTGCCCTGCAGACCGTCGCTGACGTCGTAGTTGCGGACCTGCCCCGTCCGCGGGGTGAACCTCGTCAGTCCCTCGTTGGTCATCAGCCAGAGATCGCCAGCGCGGTCCTCGACGATGCCGGTGATCATGTCGCTGGCCAGGCCGTCGGCCCGGGTGAAGCGGCGGAACGTTCCCGTTTCCCGGTCCATGCGGTTCAGGCCGCCGTTCAGGGTGCCGATCCACAATCCACCGTGCCGGTCCTCGTGCAGGCAGAAGACGTAATCGTTGCCCAGGCTGGCCGGGTCGGCGGGATCATGGCGAAAGCGGCGGAAGGCGCCCGTTTCGCGGTCCAGGCGGTTGAGCCCGCCGCCGTAGGTGCCGATCCAGAGCGAGCCCGAGCGGTCCTCCAGGATGGCGCGCACGATGTTGTCGCTGAGGCTGCGGGGATCCCCCTCGACGAACTGGAAGCGGGTGAACGGGCCGCCCTCGCGGTCCAGGCGGTTGAGCCCGCCGCCGTAAGTGCCGATCCAGAGCGAGCCGGCCATGTCGCGACATAGGCTGAGGACCCGGTCATGGCTGATGCTGTGCGGGTCGTCGGCATCGTGGCGGAAGGGCGTGTTGCGCCCGCTCCGGCGGTCGAAGAGATGCAGCCCGTTGCCGTCGGTCCCCAGCCATAGGCCTCCGGCGCCGTCGCCCAGCAGGCAGCGAACCGGGGCCCGGTACAGTCCGTCCTCATCGCCGCGGCCGTAACCGTGGTGGCTGAAGGAGTTCTCCCGCCGGTCCAGGCGGTCCAGGCCGCCGAGCGTGCCGATCCACAGGCCCCCGTCCGGGTCCTCCCAGAAGGAGTAGACGGTGTTGCTGCCCAGGCTGTCGGGGCGGCCGGGGATGGAGCGGCAATGGAGGAATTTCTTGCGCTTGGGATTGAAGCGGTCGACGCCGCGGTCGTCGGTGCCGATCCACAGGATGCCCGAGCGGTCCTCGCAGAGCGCGCTGACCTGGTCGGAGCCCAGGCTCAGGGCGTCGAGCGGATCGTGGCGCTGCAGGGCCACGGCCTCGCTTCGGGGGTCCAGGCAGGCCAGGCCCGCCTCCGTCCCCAGCCAGATGCGGCCGTCGCGGTCGGCGATGATGGCGTTGACGACATCGCGGCGGGGCGCTCCCGCGCGCTCCGGCTGGATGGGAATGCGGCGGGACCTGCCCGTGCGCGGGTCGAAGCGGTTCAGCCCGTCCCGGGTGCAGACCCAGAGGACGCCCTGCCGGTCCGGCAGGACGCGGTAAAGGAAGTCGCTGCTCAGGCTGGACGGGTCTTTCGTGTCGTTGCGATAGCAGGTGAACTGGCCGCTGGCGGGCGCGAAGCGGACGAGGCCGCCGCCGAAGGTGGCGAGCCAGAGCGCGCCGTCGCGGTCCTCGACGATGTCATGGATGTGATTGCTGGCGCCGGGACGGTCGATGGCCAGCGGAAAGCGGGTGAAGCGCCCGCTGCGGCGGTCGAGGCGGTCCAGGCCGGCGTCGGTGCCCACCCAGAAGTTGCCGGCGCGGTCCTCGTAAATGGCGCCGACGATGTCGTTGCTGAGCGAATCGGGCCGGTCCGCCGCATGGCGGTAGTGGTGGAAGCCGCCGCCCGATGGGTCGAGGCGGTCCAGGCCGCCGTTCAGGGTGCCGATCCAGAGGACCCCCTCCCGGTCCTCGTAGATCTTGAGGATGGCGCTGTGGCTCAGGCTGGTGGTGTCGCCTGGAACCGGCAGGAAGACGGAGAAATCATAGCCGTCGAAGCGGTTCAGGCCGTTCTCGGTGCCGAACCACATGAAGCCACGGCGGTCCTGAATGATGGTGTAGACGGTGTTCTGCGAAAGCCCCTCATCCCGGCCGATATGCGCGAAGCTCGCGTCCCCGCACTGCGGAAAAAGGCGCGGGAATACCAGGAGGATGAGCGCGATGAACCAGGATAGGGCATGGCCTTTCTTGCTGTCCATGTTGCCGTGACCTCGGGCGGCGGACGATCCGGCCTGTGCCGCCGTCGCGGCCGCACCGGTGGATGAGTTCGTGGTACTTGCCGCCTTAGGTCGTCATGGATAAGACGCTTCTGCCGGCGGAGTTGTTTCATTTTTTTTATATATATTCAGCGGAGTCGGCAGAAAGCGTGGGCGGATGCGAGCAAAAGTTCAATTATCTGAATCGGCGGCCGGGCGGCGGATCCCGCCGCCGACCGCTGCCGGCGGCGATCGCTCTCTCCGGCCCCCGGCGGGCTATTTCACCTGCAGGTTCTGCAGGAGGCGCAGCAGCTGGGTGCGGTTGCGCACGCCGAGCTTGCGCAGGACGTTGTGTACATGGATCTTGACCGTGCTCAGTTCGATGAACAGCTTCTCGCCGATTTCCTTGTTATTCAGCCCCTTGAGCAGCAGCCGGGCGATCTCGCGTTCGCGCGGGGAAACCGCACAGCGGTCGAAGAGCTGCTCCATGGCCTCTTCCGTCCGCACCCGCCGCGCCCGGCGGTGGATGCGCGTGCGGTTCCATTCATATGCCGCCAGCCCCGAGGCGGCCGCCAGCAGCGACAGGAACCACCACGCCTTCCACCAGGGGCCGCGCACGCGGATGACCAGCCGGGCCTCCTGGTCGCTCCACACCCCGTCGCTGCTGGAGCCGCGCACGCGGAAGACGTAGCGGCCGGGCGACAGGGTGGAGAACGAGACGGAGCGGTGGCGGGCGTCGGCCGCGATCCAGCCGGAGGTCAGCCCCTCCAGCTTGTAGGCGTAGCGGTTTTTCATGGGCGCCGCGTAGTCCAGGGCGGCGAACTCGAGGGAAAACAGGTAGTCCTTGGGATGGAGGACGATTTCGCCGGTCTCCCAGATCGGCTTCTGCAGCTTGACCTCCCTGTTCAGCACCTTGAGCGAGGTGATGCGCACCGGCGGCACATAGGGGCTGTCGCGGATCTCCTCCGGGATAAAGGCGTTGAAGCCGTTCACGCCGCCGAAGAACATCTCGCCGCTGGGGCTCAGCAGGTAAGCCCCGAAGTTGAACTCGTTGGCCTGCAGCCCGTCGTGGACGTCGAAATTCCTGAACGTCCCGGCCCGCGGGTCGAAACGCGACAGCCCCTCGAAGGTGCTGAGCCAAAGGCGGCCGGAGCGGTCCTCCAGCATGCCGTAGATCTCGTTGCAGGGCAGGCCGTCGCGCTTGGTGAAGCAGGTGAAGGCGCGGCGCGCGGGATCGAGGCGGTTCAGCCCTCCGCCCCAGGTGGCGATCCAGAGGTTTCCCTGCCTGTCCTCGTGAAGGCAGAAGATGTAGTTGCTGCTCAGGCCCTTGCCTCCGCCTGCCTCGCTGGTGTAGCGGACGAATTTGCCGGTCTCGGGGACGAGACGGTTGAGCCCGCCGCCGTAGGTGCCGACCCAGAGGACGCCGGAGCGGTCCTCGAGTATGGCGCGCACCTCGTCGTTTCCCAGGCTGGCCGGGTCGCGCTCGTCGTGCCGGTAGCGGCTGAATGTTCGACTGCCGGGGTGGAAGCGGTTCAGCCCCCCCTTCATCGTGCCGATCCACAGCGTGCCGCTGCGGTCCTCGCACAGCGCGCGGATCTGGTCGTCACTCAGGCTGGCGGGATCCCTCGGGTCGTTGCGGAACGCGCGGAACGTCCCTTGCCGGCGGTCGAACAGGTTGAGCCCTCCGCTCTCGGTACCGACCCAGAAAGCGCCGCGGCTGTCGACGAGCAGGTTGCGGATGTGCGGTTGGCTGGGCCCGCGGTCGCTTCCCGCTTGGTGGCGGTAATGGCGGAAGACGCTCCTGTCCGCGGAGAGGTGCGCGAGTCCGTCCCACGTCCCGACCCACAGGGTGCCGTCGGGGTCCTCGTGGAATGAGAAAACCTCGGGATCGCCGAGGCTGTCTTCGTGGCAGGGGACCGGGTAGAAATGGCTGAAATTCTTCTGCTGGCCGTGGACCTTGCCGAGCCCGCTCCATGTCCCGATCCAGAGAATCCCGGAGCGGTCCTCACAGAACGAAGTGACCTGGTCGGAGCACAGGCTGCCGCCGTCGCTCGGGTCGTGGCGAAAGCGGACGAAGCCGCCGTCCCGGGGATCGCGGCGCAGCAACCCCTCCTCGGAGGCGATCCACAGCCGGCCGGCACGGTCCTCGCATAGGGCATTGGCCTGCAGGGTCGCGGGCGAGCCCTGCCGCCCGGCCAGGCGCTCGAACCTGTTGCTGCGCCGGTCGAAGCGATCGAGGCCGGCCTGGGTCCCGATCCATAGGGCGCCGGCGCGGTCCTCGAGGAGGGCCAGGATGCGGTCGTGGCTGAGGCTCGCCCCTTCTCCGGGGCGGCTGTAAAAGCGGGTGAAGGCGCCGCCGCGCTCGAGCCGGTTCAGCCCCTGATCGGTGCCGATCCAGAGCGCACCCTCGCGGTCCAGGCACAGCGCATTGACCTGGTCGTGGCTGAGGCTCGCCTCGTCGTTGGGGCGGTGGCGGTAGGCGGTAAAGCGGCCGGCAGCCCGGTCGAAGCGGTTCAGCCCGTGATTGGTGCCCACCCACAGCGAGCCGTCGCCATTTTCGACGATCGCCTGGACGATGCTGCCGCTGAGCCCGCCGGGAGGGACGGGAAATTTCCAGTAGGCGTGGAAAACGCCGGCGGCCGGGTCGAATCGGCTCAGTCCGCCGTTGTGGGTGCCGATCCAGAGGGTGCCGTCCCTGCTCTCCATGAGCTTCACGACGTGGTTCTGGTTCAGGCTGGATGGGTCGCCCGGGACGTGGCGGAATTCGCTGAAGGTGTAGCCGTCGTATCGGTAGAGGCCGTTCTCGGTGGCGAACCACAGGAATCCCTGGCGGTCCTGCAGAATGTCGAACACGACGCTGGGAGTGAGCCCGGCGGCGGCCGGGACTTTTTCAAAGCGGGGACTGCCCCGGGCCGCGGCCAAGCCGGGGCGGAAAAAGATGAGCAGCGCCGCAAGCAAGAGCAGGGAATCTGTCCGGTTTTTCACCCTGCGCCCAGCGGCGTGGAGGGCGATTCGCTTGGGATGGCTCATGAACATCCATGGTCCTGCCAGTCGCTCGCTGATTTCAGGCCTGTTGGGTTCATCTGCTGCGGAGCGATACTGGATAGATGTCCGGGCCATGGGATCGGTTCCATTTGCCCCCCCAAAAAAGCAGGGGAAATAATACGATCGCCGCGAAAAAAAATCAACTTTTCAGCGATATGCGCCGTCCGCGGTTTCTGGTATAATAGGCGCAATTTTTTCAACGGAGAACGAACATGGACACGGCTGTAAAAAAAGTCTTCGCCAGGGAGATCCTGGATTCTCGGGGCAACCCCACCGTCGAGGCCGAGGTCGCGCTGGCGGGGGGAACGTTCGGCCGCGCCGCCACGCCGTCGGGCGCCTCCACCGGCGTCCACGAGGCGTGCGAACTGCGCGACGGGGACAAAAAGCGCTACCAGGGCAAGGGCGTACTGAGCGCGGTCGGATTCGTCAACGGCGAGATTGCCGCCGCCCTCAAGGGCCTGGACGCCTTCGACCAGGAGAAGGTCGACCGGACCATGATCGACCTGGACGGCACGGAGAACAAAGGGCGCCTGGGCGCCAACGCCATCCTCGCCGTCAGCCTGGCCGTGGCCCGCGCCGCCGCCGCCGCCGCCAAGCAGCCCTTGTACCGCTACCTGGGCGGCGAAAAGGCCTGCCTGCTGCCCGTCCCCTGCTTCAACATCATGAACGGCGGCGCCCACGCCAACTGGCAGGGGACCGACTTCCAGGAGTTCATGGTCGCCCCGGTCGGCGCGCCCAGCTTCCGCGAGGCGCTGCGCTGGGGCGCCGAGACGTACCACGCCCTGAAGAAGGTGCTCAAGGAATCCGGCCATTCGACCGGCGTGGGCGACGAGGGCGGCTTCGCGCCTACGCTGAAGACGAACGCCGAGGCGGTCGAGCTGATCCTGAAGGCCATCGCCGCTGCCGGTTACCGCCCGGGCGACGACATCGCCATCGTTCTCGATCCGGCGGCCAGCAGCTTTTACGAGGAGGGCGTCTATCACCTGCGCACCGAGAAGCGGAAGATCGATTCCACGCAGATGGTGGCGCTGTGGTCCGAGTGGGCGGGGAAATATCCCATCATCGCCCTCGAGGACGGGCTGGCCGAGGATGACTGGGAGGGCTGGAAAATGCTCAACCGCAGGATCGGCGGCCGGGTGGAGCTCGTCGGCGACGACCTGTTCGTGACCAATGTCAAGCGCATCCAGCAGGGGATCAATGAGAACGCGGCCAACGCCGTGCTGATCAAGCTGAACCAGATCGGCACCCTGACCGAGACGCGGGCGGCCATCGAGATGGCGCGCCGGGCCGGCTGGGGCGCGATGGTCTCCCACCGCAGCGGCGAGACGGTTGACAGCTTCATCGCCGACCTCACCGTGGCCATGGCCACCGGCCATCTCAAGACCGGCGCCCCCTGCCGCGGCGAGCGGGTGGAGAAGTACAACCAGCTGCTGCGCATCGAGGAGGAGCTCGGCGCCAGGGCGGCCTATGCCGGCCGCAAGGCGTTCGTGCGCTGACTTGGGGGACCGTCCTTCCAAAGGTAAAAGGAAAAAGTAAAAAGGTAAAAGTGAAGCGGGCAATTTCCGAACCGGTTGCATGAGCGATTTTTTTGCTTACTTTTCCCTTTTTCCTTTTACCTTTTTCCTTATTAGTATTTGCCGATGAATACGCCAGACAATCCCGTCGGCCGCAATCTGTGGAAGATCGTGGCCCTGAAGTTCCTCGGCGATTTCCTGCCCATCGCGCCGGTCCTGATCCTCTTTTATACGGCCAACGGACTGAATTCCACGCAGATCTTCACCATCCAGGCCGTGTTCCACCTGGCGGTGCTGCTGCTGGAGGTCCCCTCCGGCTACCTGGCCGACGTGATCGGCCGCAAGCGCACCCTGGTATTCGGCGCGATCTTCTTCCCGATGGGGCTCGCCCTCTACACCAGCGGCCGGAGTTTTGCCGCCTTCATCGCCGCCGAGACGCTGCTGGCCGTCAGCGTCAGCATGCGCTCGGGCTGCGACTCGGCGCTGCTTTTCGACAGCCTGCGCCAGCTCGGCCGCGAGGGGGAGTACAAGCGCTTCGAGGGGCGCTGCGCCCTGTTCGCCCGCACCGGCACGGCGGTCTCCTCGGTGGCCGGCGGCCTGCTGGCCGCGGTCTTCCTGCGCCTGCCCTTCCTGGTCAACACGGCCGCCGCGCTGCTCATGCCGGCGCTCTCCCTGGGCCTGAGCGAGCCCGAGCGCGAAAAGCGGCCCGGCAAGAACCCGCTGCGCGACATCCTGCGCATCTGCCGCGACTGCCTGCTGCGGGCCTCCATCCGGCCGCTGATCCTTTCCTGCGGGCTGCTCATGGCCAGCAACCTGACCGCCCTCTGGGCGTACTTCCTCCTCTACCAGGAGCTCGGCATCGGCGTCGGCTGGTTCGGCGTCCTATTCGCCGTCTTCCAGCTGGCCGGCGCCCTGGGCGGGGCGGTCGCCCATCCCTTCAGCGAGCGATTCGGGCATCGGCCGCCGCTGTTCCTGGCCCTGCTCAGCCCCTTGTTCTATGTCCTGATCGGCCTGTTCCCCAGCGCCCGGCTGCTGCCGCTGGTTATGGCCAACGCCTTCCTCTGGAACCTGGCCTACCCGGTCCTTTTGGAGCGGCTGAACCGCCAGGTCGGCTCCGACGTGCGCGCTACCGTCCTCTCGCTGGCGGGCATGGCGGGCAGCGTGACCTTCATCGTGGTTGCGCCCCTGTTCGGCCGCCTGGTCGACGCCGTCTCCCTGTCCGCCGCTTTCGTCGCCCTGGGGGCGTTTTTCCTCCTGGCTGGCGGCTGGCTGCTGGCGGCCATGCTCCGGAACTGGCCAGAAGCCGAGGCAAGGCAAAAGGCAAAAGGCGAAAGGCAAAAGTGAAAACCGTTGCCTGGCGATGTTTTTCTGATTTTAGAAGTTCGTTGAATGCTGTTGCTATCACTGACACAAACACGAACACTAACACGGAGAGATCGTTCTTCTCTCTCCTCGGGTGCTTGGAATTTTGAGTTTGATTCAAGGGGGAATCGATGAAAAATCTGACCTATTCTATAGCCCCTGATGTCTTCGCGGCGTTTCCCGGTTACCGCCGCGGCGTGGTGGTCGCCCGCGGGGTGCGCAACGGCGATTCGCCGCCCGAGCTGGCCGCTATGCTGCGGAGCGAGGAGGCCCGGGCGCGGCAGCGGCTGAGCCTGGAGACGCTGACCGCCGAGCCGCAGCTGGCTTCGTGGCGCGAGGCCTTCCGCCGGCTGGGCTACAAGCCCGGCGAATTCCGGCCTTCGATCGAGGCGCTGCTGCGCCGGGTGCTGAAGGGGCAGGAGCTGCCCGCGATAAACGGTCTGGCCGACATCGGCAACATCGTCTCGCTGCGCCGCCTGCTCCCGGTGGGGGGCCACGCCGTCGACGTGCTGGCCCGGGACATCGCCCTGCGGCCGGCGAGCGGGGCGGAGGAGTTCGTCCCCTTCGGCACGGAGGAAGTCGAACGCCCGTCGGCGGGGGAGTTCATCTTCGCCGAGGGGAACAGGGTCCTGACCCGGCGCTGGATCTGGCGCCAGGCGAACCATACCCTGCTGCTGCCCGGAACGACCGCCGTCGAGATCAACCTCGACGCCCTGCCGCCGGTCACCGACGAGGAGCTGCAGGAGGCGGCGCGCGATGCGATGGAGCTGGTCGGCCGCTTTTGCGGCGGCTCCTGCCGCTTCACTGTCTTGTGCCGGGACAATCCGGCCATGAGCCTGGATTGACCTGACGGCCAGTCCATTGATGCCGAAAACCGGCCAAAACCATATCCACTTCGCGGACGTATGTACACTTTGGAAAACAAAATTCAAAAAATTGAATTAGCATCGGGAGTCAAGGAGCGCATCGTCAATTTCTTACATAAGGAGAGGCACATGACACGCAAGATCATGAGGACCGCCATGGTCCTGACGGCCCTGCTGGCGTTCGCCGCCGGCGGGGTCCTGGCCGCCCAGGGCATGGAAAAGATGAAGGCCCAGGTCCATGAGAAGACGCTGGCCAACGGCATGAAGTTCATCGTCATGGAGCAGCACGAGGCGCCGGTGGCCTCGTTCCACGTCTATGCCGACGTGGGCAGCGCCCAGGAATCGTACGGCATCACCGGCATCTCGCATATCCTGGAGCACATGGCCTTCAAGGGCACGACCTCCGTGGGCACCAAGGACTATGCCGCCGAGTCCAAGGTGCTGGACGAGCTGGATCGCGTCTACGGGGAGCTGGCCCGCGAGCGGTCGCGCCTCAAGCCCGACGATAAGCGCGTGAACGAGCTGAAAGCCCGCTTTGAGGAGCTGCAGAGGCAGGCCAAGGAGTTTGTCGTCAACAACGAGTACTTCGATATGGTCATGCAACAGGGCGACACCGGAGTCAACGCCTATACCAACTACGACGCTACGCAGTACATTAACAGCCTGCCGGCCAACAAGCTCGAGTTCTGGATGGCCGTCGCCTCCGACCGCTTCCTGAACCCGGTCTTCCGCGAGTTCTACAAGGAGCGCGACGTGATCATGGAGGAGCGGCGCCTGGGGGTGGAGACGCAGCCCATCGGCAAGCTGATCGAGGACTTCATGGCCACGGCCTACAAGGCGCATCCCTACCACCATTATGTCGTCGGCCACATGTCCGACCTGCAGCGCATCACCCACCAGGACGTGAAGGACTATTTCCGCAAGTACTACTCGCCCAGCAACCTTACGGCGGCCATCGTCGGCGATGTCGACCCGGTTGAGGTCTTCCGCCTGGCCGAGCTCTATTTCGGGCGCATCCCCAGCGGCCCGCGCCCCGAGCCGCTGCGCACGGTCGAGCCCGAGCAGTGGGGCGAGCGCCGGGTCGCGGTCACGGCCCAGTCGCAGCCGGTGCTGCTGGTGGGCTATCACAAGCCCGATTCCCGCCACGCCGACAACGGTGCCCTGGACGCTCTGGCCAACATCATCGGCCAGGGCCGCTCCTCGCGGCTGTGGGAGACGCTGGTGAAGAAGGAGAAGGCGGCCGCCCAGGTGGCCTGCATGAACAACTTCCCCGGTGACAAGTATCCCAACCTGATCGCCTTCTTCTCCATGCCCAGCAAGGACAAGACCGCCGCCCAGTCGCTGGAGCTGATCGACCGCGAGATCGAGAAGGTCAAGAAGGACGGCGTCACGCCGCAGGAGCTGGCCAAGTACAAACAGATGACCAAGAAGGCCCTGATCGGCCAGATGAAGTCCAACGCCCGCCTGGCGGCGCTGCTGACCCGCTACGACGTGGTGGAGGGTGACTGGCGGCTGCTGTTCGACGAGCTCGCCGCCATCGAGCGCATCACCGCCGCCGACGTGCAGCGTGTGGCCGGCACCTACCTGGTCGCCCGCAACCGCACCATCGGCGAGATCGTGCCCGAAACAAAGTAAAGGAAGGACCCCATGAAAAAGAAGATCACGGTATCGTGGATCTGCGCCGCCGTCGCGCTGGCGCTGCTTGCTTCGCCGCTGGCGGCGCAGAAGAACCCCAAGGACAAGTTCGACTTTCCCAAGCTGGGGGCGCTGCGCACCCCGCCGGTGCTGCAGAAGACGATGAAGAACGGCATCCGCCTGTTCCTCATCGAGGACCACCGTTTTCCCACCATTGACCTGCGCGGCATGTTCTTCGCCTCCTCGGCCTTCGAGCCCGCGTCCAAGGCCGGCTTGGCCGGACTCACCGGCACGGTGCTGCGCACCGGCGGTGCCGGGGCGCTGAGCGGCGACGAGATCGACCGCCGGCTGGAGACCATGGCCGCCGACATCGAGACCGGCATTGACAGCGAGAGCGCCTCGGTCTACGTTTCCATGCTCAGGGAGAGCCTGGACAAGGTATTGCCGATCTTCGCCGACGTCCTGCGCCGGCCGCGCTTCGAGGCGGAGAAGATCGATCTGGCCAAGATCGAGGCGCGCAGCGCCATCTCGCGGCGCAACGACGACGTCGGTCAGATCGCCGAGCGCGAGTTCATCAAGCTGATCTACGGGGCCGACAGCCCCTATGCCCGCCAAAATGAGTACGCCACCATCGACGCCGTCGGCCGCGACGACATGCTCGCCTTCTACCGCGAGTACTTCCACCCCGACAACCTGTGGCTCGCCGTCTGGGGCGACTTCGACAGCCGGCAGATGGCGCGCAAGCTCGAGGCGGTCCTCGGCGACTGGCCGGCCTCCGGCCGCAAGCTGCCTTCCCTGCCCGAGGTGAGCTACGACTATCCGCGCACGGTCAACCTGGTCGAAAAGGGGGACGTCAACCAGTCGAACATCGCCGTCGGCCATATCGGCGGACTGCTGAGCGATCCCGACTACGCGGCGCTCTCGGTGATGAACCGCATCCTCTCCTTCGACCGCATGTTCAAGAGGATCCGCACCGACGAGGGGCTGGCCTACTCGGTATGGGGCTACTACGGTGCCGGCTACAAGGTTCCGGGAGCGTTTTCCGCCGGCGCCCAGACCAAGTCGGAGTCGACGGTCAAGGCCATCACGATCATGCTGGAGGAGATGAAGCGCCTCCGCGAGCAGGAGGTCAGCGACGAGGAGCTGCGGCGCGCCAAGGACCAGTTCCTCAACTCCTACGTCTTCCAGTTCGACAGCCGCGCCAAGATCATCCGCCGCCTGCTCACCAACGCCTACTACGGCTACCCGCTCGACTTCAATGAGCAGCTGATCCGCCGCATCGAGACGGTGACCAAGGCCGACGTGCTGGCGGCGGCGCAAAAACACCTGCGCCCCGACCAGGTGCAGGTGCTGGTGGTGGGCAAGAGCGCCGACTTCGATCAGCCGCTGAGCACGCTGGGAAAGGTGAACCTCATCGACATCGCCATCCCGCTGCCGGCCGGCGAGAAGGGGCCCGAGGCCACCGCCGAGTCGCTGGCCCAGGGACAGGAGCTCTTCGCCAAGGCCGTCGCCGCCATGGGCGACCCGGCCAAGGTCATGGCCGTGCGCGGCATGCGCATGGAAGGCGACCTGCTGCAGAGCACGCCGATGGGCGAGATGACCCTGGCCGCCGAGGTCGTCACCGCCTATCCCGACAAGGTGCGCTTCGCCCTCGACACCCCCGGCGGCAGGATGAACATGATCGTCAACGGCGCCAAGGGGATCATCCGCATGCCCCAGGGCTCCATGCCCCTGCCCGAGGCCGAGCGCAAGAACATCCTGGACAACTTCCTGCGCGAACCGTTCTATGTATGGCAGAACGCCGGCCAGTACAAGATCCAGGCGCTGGGGCGCCTGCCCTTTGCCGGCCAGGAGGCGCTTGCCCTGGCCATCTCCGGAAGGGGAGTGGAGTTCCGCCTGTTCCTGGACCCGCAGACGATGCTGCCCCTGGGCAATTCCTATTCGTCGGTGACCCAGGAGGGGCCGGCAACGGTCGAGGAACGCCTTTCCGACTACCGCGACGTGGACGGCGTCAAGGTCCCGTTCAAGACCGAGTCCTGGGCCAACGGCAAAAAGGTCTCCGCCCAGACCGTCAAGACGCTGCAACTGAATCCCGAGGCCAAGGAAGAGCTGTTCAAGGTCGAGTAGTTCCCGGTCTTTCGGCGGCGGGGCGCCCTCAGGCGCCCCGCCTTTTTTATTTTCCTCACGCAGGTTCGTACATGGGTTTGGCTGTGTATGGACAAGTATAAAGCCAACAGGACGAGGGATGGGATGAAATTCCAGTTTCCGAACAAGCTGAGGCAAGTGTCAGTGTGAGTGTCAGTGTCAGCAAATCCAAACGGAAATGATGCTAGATTCTTGCTGTCACTGTCACTGCGCTTCGTTTGGGTCATTTGGACATTGGTGTTTTAGTCTTACCAGGTCGTACGCTTTATGAGTGAAATTATCTGCGAATTTGTGAAAGAATCATTTTCAGCTCCTGCCTTGCGCGCGCTTGCCGGCCGCGGTAAGATGGGATCCATCCGGGCGCTCCGGGCGGCCGGCAGCGAGGTGAACGCATGAACAGCACGTCGGTCAAGCTATACCGCCTGCGCGGGATCTTCGTCGCCTATTATGTCCTGAAGTCGGTCGCCGGGGCGATCGTGGCCTGGGGCGTCTTCCGCCAGCTGGCCGACAATTACCGCGCCGAGATGAGGCCCTGGACACCCGGCGCCCTGAGATCCTTCAGCCTGGCGATCACCGTGCTGGTCCTGGTCCTGGCCTGGCTGGTCTTCGGCCAGCTGCTGCGGCGCCGGAACTGGGCGCGGCTGCTGCTGCTGGTCCTGGGCTGGCTGGCCGTGCTCAGCGCCGTCTTCAGCCTGCTGACGGCGAGCCAGCTCACCGAGATGAGCGGCTGGCTGGCGCGCCTCGTTCCCGGTATCGACCTCGACTGGGAGAGGCTGCTGCGCTTCGACCGCGTCCAGAAGGTCTTCGAGCTCCTGTTCTGGGGCTACCTGATCGCGGTGCTGCAGTTCGACCGGGCGGTGCGCGCCGAGTTCCAGCCCGGCGCTCCGTCCGCCGACGCGCCCGGAGAGCCGAAATGAGCGCCGTCCGTGCCGTCCGCGAGCTGCGCCGCGGCGTCGCCACCCTGGAGGGGGCGGGAGTCCGTCTGCGGCGGCTGTTCGGGTTCGAGAAAGTGCCGGGGCTCGATCCCTTCCTCCTGCTCGACGATTTCAGCTCGGACGAGGCGGACGATTACCTGGCCGGCTTCCCCTGGCACCCCCACCGCGGCATCGAGACCATCACCTACGTGCTGCGGGGCGAGATCGAGCATGGAGACAGCCTGGGCAACGCCGGCGTGATCGGACCCGGCGACGTGCAGTGGATGACCGCCGGCTCGGGCATCGTCCACCAGGAGATGCCGCGCGAGGGCCGGCTGCCGGGGCTGCAGGGGTTCCAGCTGTGGGCCAACCTGCCGGCGGCCGAGAAGATGATGCCTCCGCGCTACCGCGGCGTCGCCGCCCGGGACATTCCGCTGCTGACGCTGCCGGGCGGGGCCAAGGTGCGGATCGTCTGCGGCCGGGTCGGGAACGTCGAGGGACCGGTGCGCGGCATCCGCATCGATCCCGAGTATCTCGACGTCGAGCTGCCGGCAGGCGCCGCCTTCCGCCGCGAACTGCCCGCCGCTCATGCGGCCTTCGCCTATGTGTTCGCCGGCTCCGGCCGCTTCGCCGATCCCGCCTCGCGGCAGGCGACCGCCGGCACCCTGGCGGTCTTCGGCGACGGGGACGCCGTCGAGGCCGTCGCCGGCTCCGGGGGCCTGCGCTTCCTGCTGGTCTCGGGGCGGCCGCTGCGCGAGCCGGTGGCCTGGCGCGGGCCGATCGTCATGAACACCCAGGAGGAACTGCGCCGCGCCTTCGCCGAGTACGAGGCCGGGACCTTCCTGAAGCACAGGGCCGTCATGGGTTGAGGAGCCCGAAGGGCGCGCCGGGAGGAGGAGATGAGGGAGACGCTGCGGGAACTGATCGGCCGGGAGATCGTCGTCGACACCCGCTCGCACTGGATGTACATCGGCCGCCTGGAGGCGGTGCGCGACGACTCGCTGCAGCTGGCCGAGGCCGACGTACACGACGGGACCGAGGGCAGCCTGCCCAAGGAGCGCTACGTCCTGTCCTCCTGCGAGACCGGGATCAAGGCCAACCGCCGCTCGGTCTACGTCAACCTGGAGTACGTGGTCAGCGTGTCGCCCCTGGACGAGGTCATCCGCTACTGACGCGCGATGCCCTGGTTCCTGTACCTGCTCCGTTGCGGCGACGGCTCGCTTTACACGGGAATCTCCAACGACGTGGCGCGCCGCCTGGCCGCCCATCGCGCCGGCCGCGGGGCGCGATACCTGCGGGGCCGGGGGCCGCTGACCCTGGTGCGCCGCATCCGCGTCGGCAGCCGCAGCGACGCCCTGCGGGCCGAGCACCGGGTCAAGAGCCTGAAGAAAGAGCGCAAGGAAAAGCTGGCCCTGGGCAAGGTCAGGCTGAAGGATATTCTGAATAACGATCTATCGTGACGCGTAACGCGTAACGCGTGACGCGAAGCAGCAAAGGATCGAGCGATTGCGGTTTCTCGTCACTCGTCACGCGTCACTCGTCACGATGGTTCGTGTGAGTCCCTAGCCGCCCGACGTCTGCGGGAAGGCCGTGTTGGAATACAGGTACTCGACCTTCTCCTTGTGCTTCAGCTCCTGGTTGGCCATGGCCAGCAGCATGTCCTTCACTTCGCCGGCGGGCTGCGCCTCGGCCAGGCCGGAATAGAACTTGTAGGAGTTCCACTCGCGGTGGGCGGCGACCAGGTAGACCTCGCTGCTGTTCATGTTCTTCTTGGGGTCGGGCTTGGCGGCGTACTCCGCGACGTGGTAGTCGATCGGCGTCTCCATGCCCAGGGCGGTGAACTTCTTCTCGCCCTTCAGGTAGGCCTCCAGGAACTCCTTGTGGGCCTTTTCCTCGCCGGCCAGAAACAGCAGCGTTTCCCTGGCCAGCTTGTCCTCGACCCGGTCGTGCAGGCCGAGGTAGAAAGTGCGGGCCTCCTCCTCGTTCTTGATGGCGAGCCCGATCAGGCTGCGCAGGCTGTTGTCTTGCATGTCTTTCCTCCTTGCTTCCTTCTTCAAAGGCTGAGTTGGGCGCTGAACATGAGCTGGCCGGTCTTCACCTTGTCGGACTGGAAATGGCGGCTTTCGAACAGGGCATACTCCAGGCCGAAACTGACGCCCGAGCCGGCGGCGAACTGGATGCCCGCCAGCAGGGCGGCGGTCTTCTTCAGCTCGCGCGCGGCCAGCTGCTCCTCGTCATGCAGGTCCTCGAAGGCATAACCCAGCCAGCCGCTCCACTTGCCCCTGGCCAGCAGCAGCTCCGACCAGAAGGAAGAGGCCTTCTTGCCGGTCAGCTCCTGGGCCGCCGGGTCGGCATGGATGGCGGCGCGGCTCATCACATAGGCCAGGTTGGCGCCGGTGGCAAACTCGCCCTTCAGCGACAGGTGCTTGCAGAGGGCCAGGCTCCAGTCGGCGCCGATGCCGGCCATGTCGACCTTGTTCTTGAAGGCGATCCCGGTCAGGGCGGCGTTCTCGCGGCCGTAGATCCCCGAAAGTCCGAGTTGGTATTTTGCGCCTGCGCCCAGCTTGAGTCCCAGGCGCGACTGCAGCACCGGCATCCGGGCCGACCAGCCGCCGGCGGTCGCCGGGTCGCTGACGGAGAGGGCCGCGCTGAAATGGGGAGCCTCATAGGCGTAGCGCACCTGGGCGTGGCGGAAGCCGAGGTTGCCGGTCTGCCATAGGTAGCCGTTGATCATCAGCGTGGTCGGCCCCAGCGGCGAGAACAGGTCCCAGGCCTGGCCGAAGAGCAGGCTGTGCCCCTTCCTGCCCAGGGTGAAATAGCCCTGGCGGAAGCGCGGCTTCATCTGGTTGGGCGTCGTGGCGTCGAAGAAGTCGAACTCCAGGACGGCGGCGAGGTTCACGCCTTTGGCCAGGGGCGTTCCGGCGTACTTGAAGCCGAAGCGGGTGTGGGTGGCCGAGAGGTAGAGGCTGCCGTCGCCGGCCACGGCGTAGCGGGGAAAGGTCAGGCCGTTGATTCCCCCGTCCTGGCAGGCGGCGTCGAGCTTGAAGAAGCCGTAGAGGTGCAGTTTGTTCTTTTCCGTGTCGACCAGGGCGATGTCGGCGAAGGCCGGCAGGCCCGAGAGAAGGATCGCGGTGCAGAGGAAACAAAACAGGACGGTTCGTTTCATGTGGACCTCGCTAGTTTTCTGCCATTCTACCCGATTGGCCGGTTCATTTCAACGGAACCAAGCATCCGTGTCCGTGACGGTGACCGTGTCAGCAAGAAACCGCTCAACGATTACTTTGTGTTAGTGTTTGTGTTAGTCAATGCCAGAGCCGACCTCTTGCTGTTGCGAATCCCGAATTACGAATCACGAATTACGATAGGCCCTTTGTTGTTTCCTTTCACGCATAACGCATAACGTATAACGATAGGTTGTTGTTTTCCGTACGCCGTACGCCGTGCGCCGAGTCCAGTTCGTCCCCGTCACTCGTTTCTTGTCACGTGTCACGATCGGTCGATCCGATGCTGTTCTCGTCACGCGTCACGCGTTACGCGTCACGATAGCTCGTTGCTTTTTCAATAATTGATCAGGATGGGCCTGGGCTTGAGCACGTGGCCGACCAGCGCCAGGCCGCTGCGGCGGACGACGGCCAGCGCCCGCGTGGTCAGCGTGGTCTGCGACACCAGGAGCGGGACGCCGGCCTGCAGGCACTTGAGCGCCATCTCGGCCGAGACGCGGCCGGTGGTGAACAGGCCGCAGCGGCCGAAATCGATGCCGGCGGCGAGCCCCCAACCGATCACCTTGTCGACGCTGTTGCTGCGGCCGATGTCCTCGCGGCTGGCCAGGATGCGCCGGCGGTCCATGTCGGCCAGCATGGAGCAGTGGATGCCGCCGTGGCGGCGGAAGCGGGCCGCCCGGCCGGGGAGTTGCTCCATTAGGGCGACGGCCTGCGCCAGGGTGAACGTGAAGCCGCGGCGCACGCGGGGCGGAGCGGAGTACCTCCGGGCCGGCATGGCCCCGCCCGAGGGCCCTGTCACCTGGTCGGGGTCGAAGCGCAGGCCGCCGCGGCGCAGCCGGACCAGCGCCCGGCCGCCGGCCAGGCGCAGCGAGGCCAGGTCATTGGCCGAGGCGATCAGCCCCTGGCTGAAGATCCAGCCCAGGGCCAGCTCGCGGCGGCCGAAAGGGGAGCAACTGAGGCTCGCCAGCGGCCGGCCGTCGACCACGACGGTCAACAGCGTCTCCGCCGGCAGGTCGACCAGGCCGATCTGCCGCCGTTCAGGCGTCCCTGCCCTTCCGGCTCTCAATGTAGGCATGGTACTCCTCGATGGTGTTCAGGTTGCGGAACCATTCCTGCCCGTCCATGGGTACGAAGGCCGTGCGGCAGACGGCGAAGAGCGACGAGATGCGCAGGTCGCCGGCGGCCAGTTGTTTTTCGATGACCGGCACGATCGAGCGGTCATAGGCGGCGAACAGCGGCTCGAACTTGCCGTCGCGGTAGCGGGGCACCACGATCTCGTTTCCCCGCGTACGGGCCAGGATGCGGCGCACGAAGGACAGGTCGACGACCGGGATGTCGCAGGCCAGCACGAAGTTGACGCGGCAGGGCGAGGCGCGCAGCGCGGTGAGGATGGCCGGCAGCGGTCCCCGGCCCGGCGTCTCATCCACCACGATCGGCAGCCCCAGAAAGGCCAGCTTCCTTCTGTCGCCGGCGCTGACCAGGATGGCGGCGAAGCAGGGGCGGATCTGCTCGATGAGCGCCTCGATGAGGGTGCGGCCGCGGAAGGGGAGCAGCGGCTTGTCCCGGCGCATGCGCCGGCCGCGTCCTCCCGCCAGGACGATCGCCGCTACGGGTTCGGAACTCATGGCAGGGGGAGGTCAGGATCCGGGCTTGACGCCTTCACGGCTGATGAAGCCCTCGTCGGCTCCGGCCGGCCTGTCTTTCATGAAGGAGGCCAGGAACGCCTTCTGCGCTTCGCTGTTGTCCTTGAAGCGCGCGCCGATGGAGAAGAGGAGCCCGGGAGGCAGGGCGGCATACTTGCTGCCGTCGAAGGGGGCGACCTCGGCGCGGTTGATCTCGATGTCGAACTCCTGCTGGCGGTTGTCGCGCCCGATCAGGTAGATCTTGTAGCTGGAGCCGACCACCGGCTGAAAGTTGCTGACCAGGTTGATTCCTTCGCGGCTGATGTTATTGGCCACGAAGCTGACCACGTTCAGCAGCTTGCCCTTGATCTCCCGTGACACGTCGAAGCGCGCGCTCTTTCTTTTTTCCATGTCCCTCCGCTCCTGAAGGAAAGGACCATGGTAGCACAACGCGGGACGGAATCAAGCGCCGGGATGCCGGCGGGCGAGGAACTCCTCGGGGTAGGGCTGGGTCTCGGTCTTCTCGCCGAACACGGCGAACCCGGCCCGGAGATATTTTTCCAGCGCCTGGGGGTGGTCGTACTCGCAGGTGTGCAGCCACACGCGCCGCGTCTCGCCCTTCCAGGCGCGGCGGACGGCCCAGTCGAGGAAGAACCGGCCCAGCCCGCGGCCGATGAACGCCGGCAGCAGGCCGAAGTAGGCGATCTCCGCTTGCGTCGCGACGCGGCGGTCGAGCTCGGCGAAGCCGGCGACCTGGCAGCCGGCGTACAGCAGCTGGACTTCGGTCTCCTCCGCCTGGAGGAGCGCCCGCAGCTCCTCCTCGGCCATGAGCAGCCGCCCGCTCCAGCCCCATTCGCCGCCGACGGCGCGGAACAGCCGCCGGTACTCGACCGGGCCCGGCCGCTGCCAGCGCTTCACCTCGCAGCCGAAGGGCAGAGGCACCGGCGGAGTGCGGGGCGGCTCCGTCATCTCCAGGTACGTCGTGCGCACCGGCACCAGCCGGTAGCCGGCAGGCAGTTGTTGGTCGGTCGAGCGACTCGTCATGCTTTTCATGTATCACAGCCTTTGCATATTTTCAAATATCGAACTCAGGGAAAGGCAGAGGGAAGAGTCAGGGATGGCAGAGGGAAGAGCGTGTGGGAAAAAGCCCTTTCCAAACCTCCTTCCCACTTTATCTTCCCTCTGTCTTTCCCTCTGCCTCTCCCTCTCTCTTTCCTGATCCTCGAGATGCCGGTTGAGTCGAGCCCTGCTTTTTGCTACCATTCCGTTTCGTAGGAACCGCATGAGGATGAGGCATGCCTGAAGAAAAAAGGCGCTATTATTTCATCGACCAGTTCCGCGGCTGGGCCGTGGTGTTCATGATCGAGACCCACGTGGTCAACGCCTTCCTGCATTACGGCCTGCGCTCTTCGCTGCTGTACCGATCCCTCGACTTTTTCAACGGCCTGATCGCCCCCTCCTTTGTGTTCATCGCCGGCTTTTCGTTCGGGCTCGTCGCCGAGCGCAAGTGGGACGACTTCCTGCGCCCGGGCAAGGTCTTCCGGAAGCAGTTCATGCGCTGCCTGCAGATCCTGCTGGCCGGCTACCTGCTGCACATGCCGCAGTTCTCCCTGGACCGGCTTCGTCATTCGCTTCACTGGGGCCAGAAGCACATTTTCTGGGGCGTGGACGTGCTGCACGCCATCGCCGTCTCGCTGCTGCTGATGCTCCTCTTCATCCCGCTGTGGCGGCGCCGCGAGCGCTATTTTGCCTTCCTCGCCGCCGCCGGCCTTGCCGTTTCGCTGCTGACGCCGCTGCTCCGGTCGCTTCCCGTCGAGGCCTACCTGCCCTGGGCCCTGTCGGGGTATCTGAAGCGGCTGCCGTTCTCGCAGTTCCCCCTCTTCCCCTGGATGGGCTACGCCTTTCTGGGCGCCGCGGTCTGCCGGCTGTGGCAGGAGGCGAAGCGCAACGACCGGGAGGAGCGCTTCTTCCGCCTGCTCTTCTATGCCGGCCTCTCCCTGGTCGCCGTTTTCCTGGTCATCGCCCTGCAGCCCATCACTCCCGTCGCCATGGGCTCGTTCAACCCGGCCAAGCCCCTGTTCTTCTTCCTGAAGCTGGGCATCGTCGCGGTGCTTCTCTCGCTGCTGTGGCGGCTGGAGCGGAGGAACGGCGAGAGGCCCGTGCTCATCACCCGGGTCGGCCAGGAGTCGCTGCCGGCCTACGCCTTTCATATCGCCGTCATCTTTGGCGGCTTCTTCGGCCCCCATGGCCACAGCCTGGCTTTCCTGATCAAGATGACCCGCTCCTGGCCGCAGGTGCTGGCCATGGCCGTTGTCCTGATCCTGGTAACAGGCGCGCTGTCGCTGGCATGGCACCAGCTGAAAAAAAGCCGGCCCACAGTAGCCAAGCGGGTGTTCTGGTCCGGAGTGGCGGCATTGGTCCTGTATATGGTCTTCCGCTATTGATAGGGGCCGGCTAGGTACTTATAGGGCTTCAAGGTTCGACGTTCGAGGTTCGACGTTCGACGTAACGAAAACCAACTCGCTTGGGTGCCGAAGAGGTCTAGTCAGGGGCTGATCGTTATTTCTGAAAGATCACGATCGAAGATCTGTAAATTGCTGTTACTTGTCACGCGTCACGCGTTACGCGTTACGCGTCACGATAATCCTTTTCTGTGCTGCCGCTACCACTATCACTAAGCAGACAGGAAATTAGAAAAGATCTGCTGGTTCTGGGCCAGGTCAGAATCGTCCTTCCTGTCGTCAAAGTAGCGTTTCCTGAAATCGGGGGAAGAGGCTTCTTCCGCAGTGAAGATCTCCTCGATGCTGCCGGGGCCGTACTCGGGGTGGAACTGCACTCCCCAGACAGGCAGGTTTTTCATCTGGAAGGCCTGCACGGCGCAATCGAGGGTCGAGGCCAGGACGGAAAATTCAATTCCCAGGCCGGTCACTTCGTCGAAATGGGTTACGACCGAGACCAGGGGCTTGCGGATGCCGGCGAAGAGCGGATTGGCCTGGAAGCTGATCTCCCGAAAGCCGAATTCCGGGGTCGGCGAGTGGCGGACATGCTCCTTTCCCAGGAGCTCCTTGGCGATGAACTGGTGGCTGTAGCAGATGCCGAGGACCGGCTTCCTCGCCTGGATGAACTCCCGCAATGCCTTTGCCAGAGGCCTTTCCCACGGATGATCGTCCACCACCGACGCCTCCGAGCCCGACATGATCATGTGGCTGAAGCGGGACAGGTCGGGCAGCTGGGGATGGTTCAGCGGCCGCCATAATTTGACTCCCATCCTGGCCTTTGCAGCGCAGCCCAACATCAGGCGGTCGAACGTCGCGGCATAGGCGTCGGCAACAAACGTGTCGGCAACCAGCAGCATGTCCAACTCCTTCGCGCCGTATTATACACGAGTTCAGCGTCCGTGACAGTGCCCAGGGGAACCCCAACGACCTCTTTGTGTTAGTGTTTGTGTTTGTGTTGGCAAACGCAAGAGCTGACCTCTTGCTGTTACGAATCACGAATGACGAATTACGAATTACGATTGATCCCTTGCTTTTTCTCATCACGCATTACGCATAACGCATGACGATAGATCCAGATGTTGTTCCTCGTCACTCGTCACCCTGGATCGTACCGTGCTGTTGCCGTACGCCGTACGCCGTATGCCGTACGCCTTACGCCGAGTTCATTCCGTTCTCGTCACGCGTCACGCGTCACGATAGCTCGTTCATTTCTTCGGCACCCAGATCAGCAGGATCATGGCGGGGATCGAGATTAGAAAGCTGACGCCGAACATGCCGCTGTAGCCGAGCCAGGAGGCGATGAAGCCGCTGCTGACGCCGGCGACGATGCCGCCCAGGCTCATCAGTCCGGAGCCGATGGCGAAGTGGGCCGCCTTGAACTCCATTTTGCAGATGCGCATCAGGAAGGTGGTCAGCACCGCCGTGCCCAGGCCGCTGGCGAACTGCTCGAAGCCGGTCACGCCGGCAAACGCCGCCAGGTTGAAGACGCCGACGGGAACCGGGACCGCCGCGCCGGTGTTCACCTGCAGGAAATGGGAGAAATACCCCGCCAGGAGCATGTAGACGACGTTGGTCAGGTTCTGCGCCAGCAGAAAGGGCCAGATCACCCGCTTTAGGCCGAAGCGCGAGATCATCCAGCCGCCGATCAGCGCGCCGGCGATGGAGCAGGGCAGGCCGATGCCGCCGGCGATCCAGCCGTAGTGCTCCTTGATGCCCAGGTCGACCGCGAACGCCGATACCATGGAACTGACCATGAACTCGCCGCTGCGCACCAGGATGATGAAGGCCAGGACCAGGCCGATCTTTTCCTGGTCCATGAAGGTCAGGAAGGCCCGGCCGTAGAACGAGTCGGGATCGCGGGTCAGGACGGCGGCCAGCCGGCGGCGGAACGCGGCCAGCAGGACCAGCGCCAGCAGCAGCCCCAGGCCGATGACGCGGGGAAAATTCAACTCGGCAAGCAGGGGAGACGAGGTCTTCCAGCCGACGAAGGGCGCCGAATTGAAGAACCAATAAACGGCGGCGACGAGGGCGATGGCGAGCGCGACGTTGCGCGCCACCCGCGCCCTGGCGAAGAGGCCGAGCATGGCGCGGAAGGAGCGGCGCTGCGCTTCGCACTCGGGTAGGAAGAAATAATGGTAGGCGGCCAGCAGGCCCAGCAGCAGCCCGGAGAGCAGAAAGGCCAGGACCCAGGAGACCGTGGTGCCGATGGTGACGATCACCCCGGTGCCGGTCAGCATGGCCACGCGATAGGCCATCACCCGGTAGCCGAGGAACTTCGTCTGCTGCGCCTTGTCCAGCGCCGCCAGGTAGTAGCCGTCGATGGCGATGTCGTGGGTGGCGGCGACGAAGGCGGCGATGAAGAACAGCACGGCAACCAGGCGTGGCGCCGTCGGCATGGGCACGAGGAAGGCGGCAGCGCCGATGAGAACGGCCAGCATCGCCTGCATGGCCAGCAGCCAGCGCTTCTTGGTGGCGAACTCGTCCACCAGCGGACCCCAGAAGAACTTGAGGATCCAGGGCAAACCGAAGAATGTGGTCAGTCCCACCGCTTCCAGGCTGACGCCGCGGTCGCGGAAGAAGACGGCGGAGACCGAACGGATCACGGAAAAGGGGAACCCCTCCGCGAAATAGGTGCTGAAGCACCAGATGTGCGTTTTTCCAGCGATGGATGTCGGCTTGTCTCCGGCCATGGTTTCAGAATGGTAGTACAGCGGCTAGGAGATGTAAATAGGGCGAGTTAATGCGGCCTGTGACGAGAACGGAATGAACTCGGCATACGGCGCACGGCATACGGCGTACGGCAACGGCTCGATACGATCCGGGGTGATGAGGAACAGAAGCATCTGGATCTATCGTTATGCGTTATGCGTGAAAAGAAACAACAAGGGGCCTATCGTAATTCGTGATTCGTAATTCGTGATTCGCAACAGCAATAGACCGGCTCTTGCATTTGCTAACACTAACACAAACACGAACACAAAGAGGTCGTTGAGTTTCTTGCTGACACTGTCACCGACACCGACACCTAGGGCTTGATCGAAATCCTAACGAACGGCCCTTTGTCGCCGTCCTGGACGGCGAAGGCGGCGGCCAGGGGCGAGCCGCAGGCCCAGACCAGCCGGCCGTCGCCATTCTCCAGCACCGGCCGCAGCGGCCGCAGCGGCGCCGGCACTCCCGAGGCGCGGACCATCTCGATCACGGCTTGCCGGTAAGGTGAGTGGATCTTGCGGTACTTGTCGCCCGGCTTTGGCGGCCGCAGGCGCAGGGGGAAGCGCAGCTTCCCCTCGGCCACGACGACGGAGAAGTTGTCCCGCGGCGGCTGGAAGCGGCCGGTCCGGCTCACCGTCACTGCCGCCCCGATCTCCGGGATGGACCGGCGGCCCGTGCCCGTGACCTCGAGGCGATAGCCCTTGACGCGCAGGGAGTCCGGATGGATCCAGCCCTTGGCGAAGCTCAGGTTCACTCCCGGCAGGGAGAGTCCGCGGCCGGTCTCCACGCTCTCCAGGAAGGCGGCGACGTGCTCGCTGCCGATCCCCAGCAGGTCGCCCTTGACCCGGCGCAGGTACTCGCGGGCCAGGTGGCGGGCCATGGCCGGGTGCAGCCCGGCGAAGGCGCGAGCCGGCAGGACGCTCCCCAGCCGGAGCTCGCGCTCCAGGATGCGCCGCGTCTCCTGCTGGAAGTGGTCGAACTCGTCCTGCAGCAGGAGCACGGTGCGGAAGACGCGGTCCTCGACGTCGGGCTCGATGGCCCGCGCCGCCGGCATCAAGTCGTGGCGGATGCGGTTGCGCAGGAAGTCGTGTTCCAGGTTGGTCGGGTCGCGATAGAAGGCGATGGCGTTGCGCTCCAGGAACGCCAGGACCTCCCCGGAGGAGAAGACCAGCAGCGGGCGGACGATGTGCCTTTCCTTGCTGGCATAGATCGCCGAGAGCCCCTGCAGGCCGCTGCCGCGGAAGAGCTTGATGAAGAAGGTCTCGGCCAGGTCGGAGCGGCTGTGGGCCGTGGCGATGCGCACCGGGCCGGAGCCGGCCGGGGCCAGCCGCCGCGCCAGCGAGTGGAAGAAATCGTAGCGCGAGATCGAGGCGGCGTGCTCGAGGTTCAGCCGGTTCTCCTCGCGGAAGCGCCGCACGTCGCGGCCGCCGGTCTCGAGCTCGATGCCGCGGCCGGAGCAGAAGGCGCGCGCCCACTCCTCCTCGGCAGCGGCGTCGGGGCGCAGGCGATGGTTGAAGTAGGCGGCGACCAGGCGAAAGGGGAGGAACCTCCGCAGTTCCTGCAGCAGGACGGCGGCGGCGACCGAGTCCTTGCCGCCGGAAAAGCCGAGGACGACGGTATCGCCGGGGAGAATGAGGCCGTGGCGCTCGATATTGTCCTTGAACGGCGGGAAGAGGAGCTTCATGGCCACCCCGGCGGTCCCCAGGGAGAGGGGAAAATAGCGGCGGAGGGAATTGAACCCCCGACATAACGGATATGAGCCGTCTGCTCTACCAACTGAGCTACGCCGCCATACAGGGCCAATTATACCCGAAACCGCAGAGCTTCGCAATATGGGAACAGACGACCTTTCCTGACGCGTAATGCGTGACGCATGACGGGGAACAGCAGCATCTGGATCAATCGTTATGCGTTATGCGTAATGCGTTATGCGTGATGAGAAACAGCAAATAACCTATCGTGAATCGTGATCCGCAACGGAAAGATATCGGTTCATGCTGTTACTAACACTATCACTAACACTAACACTGCGTTCGTTTTAGAACTTTCTGCTGGCTCCGCCGCCGCCGGAGCGGCCGCCGCCGAACGAGCCCGAGGGACGCGAAGAGCCGGCCGAGGATGAACTTGGCGTGGAGAGGCGCGGCGTCGAGGACTCCCGGGTCTTGGCGTAGTTGCACTTGGGGTTGAGGCAGGTCTCGGTGGTCCGCGTCCTTCCGCCTTGCTCCCTCGTGGCCGCCAGCAGGGTGGTCGTGCTCGATTTCAGGGTGCGGCGCCCGCATTGCGGGCACTTCGACGCCTTGCCCAGCTTCACGGCCAGCTTCTCGTCGGCGCCGCACTTCGGGCAGCGCCAGAACTCGTAGTCCATGCCGCCCGCCTTCTCCTCGGCCGCCTCCTCGGTGCTCAGCATCACGTCGTCCTCGCTGTCGGCGGCCATGTCCATGGCGGCGCCGCACTTGACGCAGGGGAGATGGTAGGAGTCGAGGCGCTTTTTCAGCACCCGGCCGGTGAAAAGGCGGCCGAATGTGGCCAGCCCCGGCGCGGCCAGCATGGCCACGAACGGCGTGAGGAAGTCCTTGCCGAAGCCGAGGACCAGGAAGAAAGAGATCACGCCGCCGATCCAGGCCAGGATGACGCTGGCGGGCGTGCCGCCGGCGATCCTGGCGCGGGCGGCCCGGCCGCGCGCCTTGTTGAAACGCGCCATGGTGAGGCCGATGGCCAGCAGGGCGAAGGCCAGGATGCCGCCCCCGAAGTACAGGGAGGAGCGCAGCGGGTCCCACTTCCCCTTCTTCTTCGGCTGGGGGAGGTTTTTGGGCTTGGGCGGCACCGCCTCGGCCGGCCAGGCCGTCGGCTCGGTGATCGTCAGGGGAACGTCGCCGGCGGCCTGTATGGCGACGTTGCGGGCGGCCAGGAACAACCCGCGGCCGAAGCGGCCGTCGCGGAGCTGGGCCAGCGCCTCGCGCTCGAGCAGGCGCGAGGCCAGGGCGTCGGGGATGTCCCCTTCCAACCCGTAGCCCACCTCGAGGCGCACCAGGCGTTCGTCGCGCGAGCAGAGCAGGAGCAGTCCGTTGTCCTTGCCCTTCACGCCGATGCCGAAGCGGCGGAACACCTTCTCGGCGAACTCCTCGATGACCAGGCCGCCCAGGTCGCCGACCGTGACCACGGCCAGCTCGGCCGTCGTCTTCGCCTGCAGCTCGCGGCAGACGCCGTCGATCAGCGCCCGGTATTCCGGGGACAGGACGCCGCCGCCGTCGGAGACGAAGGAGTTGTCGGCGCGTCGCGGGTTGACGACCTCGTCGGGCGATTCGGCCGCCAGCGGCAACAGCAGGGCGGCGATGGCGAGAAAGGGCAGCAGGGAGCGGGTCCGGTACATGCGCATGCGGTTCCTCCAGAAGAGAGATTGTAAGCGATTGGCGCGGGAAATACAAAAAACGGGGGGGAAAGGAATTTTGTTGACAGGCGAATTAAAGTGTATTATATATGTGGTACAATGAAGGATCATGGGGAACCGACATGAACCTGACGATCGACGCCAATTCGCCGCTGCCGGTTTATCAGCAGATCATGCAGGCGATTAAGCTGGAGATACTTTCCGGAGGCCTGCGCGACGGCGACCCGCTGCCCTCGATCCGCGACCTGGCCAAGCTGCTGCGCGTCAACCCCAACACCGTAGCAAAGGCCTATTACGCTTTGGAGGCCGAGGGCTTCAGCGAAGGACGCACGGGCAGCGGCAGCCGGGTCAAGGCGCCGCCGGGGCGGCAGGACGCGCTGCGCCGGGCCATGCTGGAGGGGGAGCTGCGGGCCTTCCTGGAAAAGGCGGTAGCGCTCGGCTTTTCCGCGGCTGACGTCACGAAGATGATCGAAAAGGTGGGCCAATGAACCAGTCCTTGATCGAAGTCCATGACCTGCGGCTCGGCTACACCCGCAAGCGGGTGATCGACGGGCTGAGCGTCTCCCTGCGCCGGGGCGAGTGGGCCGTGATCGCCGGCCGCAACGGCGCGGGGAAAAGCACGCTGCTGCGCGCCCTGGCCGGCGTTCTCCTGGCGGACGGCGGGAGTATCCTCCGCTCCGCCGAGGCGACGCCGGAGAAGATCGGCTTCATTTCCGACCGCTTCAGCCTCTTCGAGGACTGGACGGTCACCCGGGCGATCGGTTTCCACTGCCGCGCCTTCGGCATCGGTTCCTTCGATGACGGCCTGCTCCGGCGCGTCGGCATCGCAGGGAAAACCCGCATCCACGACCTCTCGGCAGGCGAGCGGGCCATCGTCCATCTCTCGCTGGCGCTGGCGCAGCGGCCGTCGCTGCTGCTCGTCGACGAGGTGCTGCACGTCCTCGATCCCTTCGTCCGCGACCTTTTCGTCGGGGCGCTGATCGAGGCCATTGCGGTCCGCCAGGCCGCGGTGGTCACCGTGAACCACGTCTTCAGCGAGATCGAGAGGCTCCCCGACCGGGTGCTGGTCATGGAGGCGGGACGCTTCGCCGTCGACGCCCCGCCCGACGAGCTGCGCGCCGGGATGAAGAAAGTGATCGGCCGCGAGCCGCTGCCACAGGCGCTGCCCTGCCTGTTCAGCCGGGCAGACGGCGAATACAAGGAATACTTCATCCATCCATTCCAGGAAGAAATGCGCAGGGAGCACGGACTGGACTTCCAGGACGTCGCCCTGGGCGAGATCATCAAGGCATTCATCGGAGGCGGCTATGAGCGGAAAAGAATGGCGTGAGGTCGGCCGGCAGTCGTTGTACTTCCTGCTGGCCGCGGCCGGCATGGTCCTGCTGGCGATCGTCGGCGACCGGCTGAGCCATACGCCCATCAGCGGCGAAAGGATCGCCATCCTCCTGGGGTTGTGGCTCCTGATGTTTTCCATGTTCATGGGCCTTTCGCCCTTCGCCATGGACTCCAAGCAGAAGGGGATGGAGTATCTGCTCACCCTGCCATACTCACGTCGCCGGCTGCTGCTCATCAAGCTCCTGCCGCGCCTGGCCGCGGTCATCCTCTTCTACCTGGCATTCGCGGCGTTCTACGGCCTCGCAGGCAACGCCGCCTTCGGCGGGGGATTCACCGTTTTCAGCCTGACATGTTTTGCATTGTTCTTAATCTCCTTTTCCCTTGCGGTCGTCCACGAGAATTTCATCATCCAGTCGCTCTGGGCCGGCGTCGCCCTGTGCGGCTACCTGGCTCTTTGCCTGTGGGTGTGCGTCCTGGGCTTTGCCTGGAAGTTCGACATGCCGGCTTCCTGGATCGAGCCCCGCATCTGGGCCGGGCTTTCCTATGACACGCCCACGCTGCTCGTGTCGATTGCCGTTTTCATGCTGCTGGCCACACCTTTCATCGTCTCCTTCTTCCTTGCCTTCAAAAAGTTCGATCTAAAGCCGGCCCGGACCTTCAACCGCCGGCAGTTCCGGCTGTTCCTGCCGCAGCTGCTAGTGGCTTGCGCGGTTGCCATGGGAGTCACTTATCTCGTGCAAAGCCATTCCCCCGGCTGGGAGCCAAGGCATTTTCTTCTCAGCGGCCAGCGCTTGCTCAAGGCCGATTTCCCCGGCAAGCTGACCTTGTTCGCCGAGGACGGTCGGCGAGCCGTTGACACGAAAAGTAAAGTATCCTGGGCTCGACTGCTGCTCGAGCAAGAACGGCGATTGTTTATGAGCGGCTTTGATCGGCATGACGGTTCGCGGATCATCGGCTACCTGGACAAAACCGATCTTTCTTGGAAAGTGCTTCACCGCATTCCCCGAACGTATGCCGTCGCGAACGGTGATCTGGGGATCCGCTTTGACGGAGCGAACTTCGTCTATTTGTACAGCCGACCGACCGAGCAGGGGGGGCTTGCTGAAGGAGTCCGTCCCTCTGGCGCATTCAGCGCGATGCATCTGGTATGGGTGGACCCGGCCAGTGGCCAGAGCAAGACGCTCGGGTTTCAGACCCCTTCCGGCGGCAGAAACAATGAGCCCTGGCTCATGGGCAGTGATGAATGCAATGGCCGGCGCTACTGGCTTGTCGCCCTCCGCGGACCCAGTGTCCTTCGCTTGTGGGCGGACGGCCGCTGCGAGGAGCTGGGCCTGTCCGAGAGGATTCCGGTCTATGCCGGAGGGCTTCTGTTCACCTTCAGGAGAGGCTCCCTGGTCGTGATTCGGCTCCTGGAATCCGGGATCGAGATCGTCAAGGAGATTCCCGGGAATTTCGGCATGGGAAATCCGTATTTCTTTTCCTTGGGAGACGGCCAGGCGAGCGAGGTTTATGCCGAACGGGATGAACGGATCGTGCGCATCGACCTGGCTACCATGAGCATCGATGATGTCGGCCCCGCACGCGGTTTCCTCCACAGGGTGCCGCCTGGCGATTTCTATTTTGTCGAGTTCGAGAACTGGCCCCCCCAAAGCAACGACAAGTGGAATAAGCTGTACCGCCTGAAGGGGGGCCGGATGATCCTTTTAAAGCAGTTCGATTTCAATGAAGCCGGGCATGGATACCTTATCGTGAATGCCAACGGCGTCGAGATGATCCAGTCGCCGGTGAAGGACGGCAAGGTGGCAAAAGCGACCCAGAGGTTCTTCGCCTTTCCCGACCTGCGCGAGCTGCGATTCAAGGGATTGGATTGATCGCCCGGGCCTGATGGCAGAATTCCGTTCCAACCGCCACGCTTGCAAAAGGGTCCATCCGCTCCTATAATATTTTTTTTCGGAAAATTCAGGAGGATCCATGAGATTTCAGATCAAGCTGATTTTATCCCTCATAGGAGTGACGTTACTGGCCCTTGCCGCCTGGGCCGCCGCCGGCAAATCCGCTTCCGGCGATGAAGCCGCATTTCGCAAGTTTTTAAAGATGTACGAGGCCCGGGTCATGCCGCTGAGCCGCGAAGCCGCCCTGGCCAGCTTCCAGGCCTCGATCAGCGGCAAGGACGGGGATTACCAGAAATCGTCTGCCCTGCAAATCCAGTTGAACAAGGCCAGCGCCGACCCGCAGGAGTTCGCCAGCCTGAAGCGTTTCCGGAAAAACGGGCAGGTGCAAGAGCCGCTGCTGAAGCGCCAGCTGGACATCATTTACGACAGCTACCTGGAGAACCAGATCCCGGGCGCGCAGATGGAGGAGATGGTCAAGCTCCAGGCGCAGATCGAGCAGAAGTTCAACACCTTCCGCATCCGCATGGATGACAAAGTGTTTAGCGACAACGACGCCGAGGAGATCCTGCGCACGTCGACCGACTCCGGCCAGCTGGAAAAAGTATGGAAGTCCAGCAAGGAGATCGGCCGCGTGGTCGCCCCCGACATCCTGAAGCTGGTGAACCTGCGCAACGCCGCCGCCCGGCAGCTGGGCTTTGCCAATTTCCAGCAGATACAGCTGAAACTGGGCGAGCAGGACCCGGAGCAGATCGAAGCCCTTTTCGATGAATTGGACGAGTTGACGCGCGGCGGTTTCGCCGGGCTGAAAAACGACATCGATGCCTTCCTGGCTACGCGCTGCGGCATTGCCAGGGAGCAACTCCAGCCCTGGCACTACCAGAACCGCTTCTTCCAGGAGGCGCCGGTCATCTACCCGGTGGATCTCGACTCCTATTACAAGGACAAGGACCTGGTCGCCCTGGCCAAAGCGTACTTCGCCGGCATGGGCCTGAACATCGACGACGTCGTCGGCCGCAGCGACCTGTTCGAAAAGCCGGGCAAGTACCAGCACGCTTTCTCCAGCGACATCGACCGCGCCGGCGACGTGCGCGTCCTGTGCAGCGTCAAGCCCGACGCCTACTGGATGAACACCCTGCTGCACGAGTTCGGCCACTCGGTCTACGCCAAGTTCAACGACCGCTCGCTGCCCTGGACGCTGCGCGACGCCGCCCACGCCTTCACCACCGAGGCGATCGCCAACCTGTTCGGACGCTTCGCCGCGTCGCCGTTCTGGCTGCGTGCCATGGCGGGTGTCAGCGCCGCCGAAAGCGAGCGCATCGCCGAGCCGCTGCGCAAGTCCCTGCGCCTGCAGCAGATGGTCTTCAGCCGCTGGGCCCAGGTGATGTTCCGCTTCGAAAAGAGCATGTACGAGGATCCCGGCCAGGACCTGAACCGCCGCTGGTGGGAACTCGTCGAAAAATACCAGCTGCTGAAGATGCCCGCCGGCCGCAACGAGCCCGACTGGGCGGCCAAGATCCACATTGCCCTCTATCCCTGCTACTACCATAATTACCTGATGGGCGAGCTCCTCGCTTCCCAGCTCTTTTATCAGATCGCGGATAGGGTCCTGAAAAGTCCCGATGCGGAAGGCGAATGCTTCGTCAACCGCCCCGAAGCGGGACGCTACCTGATCGATAAGGTGTTCCGGCCGGGCATGCGCTGGCCCTGGGCGGAGATGATCGAGCGCGCCTGCGGCGAGAAGCTCACCGCCGCCCACTACGCCCGGCAGTTCGTCGGCGGCAAGTAGGGCCATGGCCGCCGCGAGCGGGCGCCAGGCGGGCGGCGGGGCGGGAAGCTGGCTCGCCCGCTACCGGCGCCAAGGACGCGAGGCGCTGGAGCTGGCCTTGACCGACGTCCCGGGCTACGCCGAATGGCGGCGCTTCGACCCCGGCCCGCGCGCCCCGCTCGACGAGCGTTATGCCGCGCTGCCGGCCCTGACCAAGCACGAGCTGCGCGCCCATTTCCCGGCCGGTTTCGTGCCCCGCCAGCGCGAGCTCGGCCCGGGCCTGGCCGCCGGCGAGGTGGAGTTCGCCCAGACCAGCGGCAGCACCGGCGATCGCGTGACGCTGGTCTTCAATCCCGCCTGGTGGGAGGAGTCGGAGCGCGCCGCCTGGGGGCTCAACCGCCATGCCCGCCGCGTTGCCGACGGCCGCCACCGCGAGGCGGTGCTGGCCTCGCCGCGCTGCGTCGGCCCCGGCTACAGCCCCCGGCCGCTGAGCGTCGCCGAGCGCACCATCGGCCGCCACCTCTACGTCAACCAGAAGCTCAATCCCGCCGCCTGGACCGCCGCTGACGTGCGGCGCATGGCCCAGGAGATCAACGACTACGAGCCGGTGGCCATCGAGGGCGATCCGGCCTATCTGGCGGCCTTCTGCCGCCAGGCAGGGGCATGGGGGACGAGGATGTGGCAGCCGCGCATCATTTTCCTTACCTACACCTTTCCCTCGCGCCTGTACCGGCGCCAGATCGCCGCAGTGTTCCGGGCGCCGCAGGTCAGCTCCTACGGCTCGACCGAAACCGGGCACGTGTTCATGGAGTGCGAGGCGGGGCGGCTGCACCAGAACGTCGAGCACTGCCGGGTCGACTTCCTGCCCTGGCTTTTCCGCCACGGCGGCCCGCAGCGGGGCCGCATCCTGGTCACCGTGTTCCACAACCCCTGGTTCGCGGTGCTGCGCTTCGATATCGGCGACGTGGTGCGCCTCGACGACCGCGGCCCCTGCCCCTGCGGCCGCGGCCAGGGTATGGCGCTGCGCGCCGTCGAGGGGCGGGTCAGCGACGTGACCTTCGACCGCGAGGGCAACGCCGTCAGCGTCGACGACCTCGACGCCCTGCTGGCCGACCTGCCGGGGCTGGCGGGGTGGCAGCTGGAGCTGCCGCGGCCCGGCCAGATGCGCCTGCGCATGCTCGCCGCGCCGGGGGGGCGGCGGCCGGGCAGCGCCCAGGCTCGCGAACGGCTGCGCCGGCTCTACGGTGACCGCGTCCGCGTCGAGGCGGCGGTAGAGAAGGCGCTGCTGCACGAGCTTTCGGGAAAGATCCGCTTCGTGCGCACGGCCTACCCCGTTGACCACGCGGCCCTGTGGCGGAGCAAGCGGTGAAAGCGGCCGGGCTCGTCCTGCTCGCAGGCGACCCCGGCCGCCGCGGCGTCCGGCGCGACCCGCTGCTGGAGGAGGCTCTGGCACGCTTCGGCCGGGCGCGTCCCGGCGTGGCCTACGTGGGCGCCGCCAGCCAGGACAACCGCCTCTTTTTCTTGTGGATCTCCTCCCTGCTGAAGAAGGCGGGGGCGGGCGCCGTGCGCCTGGCGCCGCTGGCCGGGCGGCGGGGTGATCCGCAGCAAGCCCTGGCGATTCTGGAAGACGCCGACGTCGTATTCGTCAGCGGCGGCGATGTCGGGCTCGGCATGGGCATCCTGGGCGCGACGGGCCTCGACGGGCCCCTGCGCCGGCTCGGCAGCTCCGGCAAGCCGTTCATCGGCCTGTCGGCCGGCAGCATCATGCTGGCCCGCAGCTGGGTGGCCTGGGCCGACGAGAGCAACGACGCCAGCGCCGCGCCGTTCCCCTGCCTGGGGCTGGCGCCGCTGTTGTGCGATACCCACGGCGAGGGCGAGGGCTGGCAGGAGCTGCGCATGCTGCTGCGCCTGACCGGCGAGCCGTCCGGCTTCGGCATCCCCGCCGGCGCCGCCCTGGCCGTCGGCCGCGACGGCTCACTGGCAGCGCTCGGCAAGCCCGTGCGGCGGCTGACCGCGACCGGGAGCTTGGACAACCTGGAGCCTTGAGCCGGTCCTTCGTGATTCGTAATTCGTAAAAACAATAGCCGAGCCATTGCTGTTTTCTTCCGAATTACGAATTACGTCTCACGAATTGCGAAGCACTGCCATCTCCTGCAACCATTTCCATCTCCCGTGCATCTTAGTCGGTGAAACGCGAATTACGAGGAGGTTTCGCATGGATAAATTCAACAAGCTGAGCGGCAGCGTCAAGGCCTTGTTCACCGTGGCGCTGGCCCTGTTCCTGACCGGAGCCCTGGTGCTGCTGGCGGCGGAGAAGAGCCCCGCCAAGCCTGAGCGCGGCTTCCTGGGCATCTCGGTGAGCCCCCTGGAAGACGACGAACTGCAGGAGCTGGGGGTCAAGCACGGCGTGCGCGTCGAGGCCGTCGAAAAAGAGAGCGCGGCCGGGAAGGCCGGCATCCTGGAGGATGACGTCATCCTGGCGGTGGAAGGCGAAAAGGTTCGCAGCCCGCAGGGCTTGACCGAGATCATCCGCGACCTCGCGCCGGGCACCGCGGTCAAGATCTCCATCCAGCGCCAGGGAAAAGCGCATGAGGTCAAGGCCGTGCTGGGCAGGCTGGAGCGGCCCAAGCACATGGTATGGAAGTCGGCGCCGATGTTGAAGCATTTCTCGTCCGCCCCCTATTTGGGCGTGAGCATCCTGGATGCCGATGCCGACCTCGCCTCCTATTTCGGCGTCAAGGCCGGCGAGGGGGTGCTGGTCACCGGCGTGGTCAAGGACACGGCGGCGGAAAAGGCGGGCTTCAAGGCCGGCGACGTCATCGTGGCCATGAACGACAAGCCGGTGCAGGGCAGCGGCGACGTGCACAAGGCGCTGGCCGGGCTCGAGAAGGGCGCGACCGTGACGGTGACGGTCGTGCGCCACGGCAAGCGCGAAACGCTCAAGGCCGCGCCCGACTTCGACCGCCAGCGGCGGATCATCCGCATCTTCAAGGGCGGCAAGGACATCGACCTCGGGCATCTCGAGCTGCCGGAGATGGACGTCGAGATCCCCGAGATGCCCGGGATGGACGTCGAGGTCCCCGAGCCGCCCGACACCGAGGTGATCATCAGCCGGGTCCGCGAGGACCTGGAGCGCAACCGCGAGTGCCTGGAGCGAGCGCGGGAAAAAATGGGCGAGGCGCGCGTCCGCGTCCTGAAGAAGATCCAGGAGGCCGGCGCGAGCCATATGATCTGATTCATCTCCTTCCTCCTTATCTCCGGGACGGGCGCCAGCCCGTCCCATTTTTTTCTTCCAATCAATTTGCGCAAAGGAAAAAGGTAAAAGTCAAAAGGTAAAAGGTGAAAGTGGAAGGCCCTTTATCGGTGAAGTGTCAAGATATTTAGTTCTGTGATTGCTGTTGCTAACACTAACACTATCACTATCACTTCTTTTTGCGGCTACTTGCGCGCGGAGAAGAGGCGGAAGGGGAAGACCGGGTCGCGGCGGGGGAGCGCCGAGGGGTAGACCCGGTCGCTGGCGCCCGACACCTCCTCCACGGTGAAAAAGGCGTCGGGCAGGGTCTCGCGGATCAGCTCGCGGACCTGGGGCAGGTGCTGGCGGCGGATGACGGTGAACACGAGCTCGACGGGCCCCTCGGCCCCCTGCGCCGGCACCAGGGTGAAGCCGAAGCGCAGGTCGTGCAGGCGGCGGCGGAATTCGCCGCTCCCCGCCGGGGTGATGACGCGCAACAGCACCATGCCCAGGGTGAGGCGGCGCTCGATGGCCTGGCCGATGGCCGTGCCGGCGGCGAAGCCGCCGGCGTAGGCGATGTAGGCCACCGGGTGCGAGACCCGCTTCATGATCTGGCCGATGGCCAGGAGCCAGACCAGCACCTCGAAGAAGCCGACCAGCGGCGCCAGCCGGCGCGCGCCGCGCGAGATGGACACGATGCGGATGGTTTGCAGGCTGACGTCGACGATGCGCGCCAGGAAGATGAGCAGCGGCAGCACGACCCACACGAACAGGAAGGATTGGCTGAATGGCTGATCCATGTTTCATTGTAGCAGATTGACAGGCGGGCGGCAATCGCGCTACAGTGTGGCGAACCTGCGAAGGAGGCATCATGACCAAGCTCGCGCGCATGAAGGCGGTGAATGTTCTCCTGGCCCTGCTTCTGGCTGTCACGGCGCTGACCGGGATTCTGCACGGGCACCTCGGGACGGAGGCGTTCGCCCATGTCCATGTCCCCTGCGGCCTGCTGCTGCTGGTCCTGTCCATGGTGCACCTGGTGCTGAACTGGAGCTGGGTCAAGGCCAACCTCTTCCGCTGACCGCGGCCGCGCCCGGCCGCCAGGAGGGCCCATGAAGAAATGGTTCGCGATCCTGCTGCTCGCCTGCGCGCTGCCCCTTGCCGCCCACCCGCCGCGCTCCGTCGAGCTGGGCTATGACGGCGAGACAGCGACGCTGGCCGTGAAGGTGCTGCACCGGGTCGGCGATCCGGACCGGCACTTCATCTCACGCATCGAAGTGCGCTCGGGAAAGGAGCTGCTGGCCGAGAAAACGTACGACCGCCAGGAAACGGCGTCCGGCCGCGATGAGGCGTTCTCGTTCGCCGAGCGGCCGCTGAAGGACGGGGAAACGCTGACCGTCACCGCCTTCTGCAACATCTCGGGGGAGAAGAGCGCCGAACTGAAGCCCTGAGGCCGACGCCGGGCGCGTTCAGCGCTGGAGCGTGACCTCCTGCTCGCGCAGCTGGATGGTGAGAGTCATGCTGCGGTGGCGCATGTCGAGAAAGACCAGCTGGATGTCCAGGTTCTCGTGCTTCTCCATGGCCATCAGGCGGGTGGCGATCTCCATCAGGGCGGAGGCGCTCATCTGCTCGCAGTTGAGCTCGGCGCGGATCTTGGCCGAGTTGCCGCTGTCGAACTGGTCGATGCGCAGGATGCCGAAGCCGTGCTGGGCGAATACGTCGTAGATCAGCTGCGGCTCATAGGTGTTCTTCATCGCCTTTCCCCTGCCACGCCGTTACGGGCGGCTCCCGCGGCCGGGACCCGTTCCCCGCGCCCCCTATTCTCCGCCTGTTGGCGGCGGAATGTCAACCCGGGGGAGGGGGGCGCCGCCTGTCCCGCCATGCGCGCCACAGCGCCAGGCAGAAGGCGGCGCCGCCGACGAGCGCGGCCTCGCGCAGCGCCGCCGCCAGGTTGTGGCGGCTGAGAATGCTGATGAAGAAGTCGCCGGCGTCGGCGGAACGGGTGACGTCAAGGAAGATCGGCCGCGAGGCGATGAAATAGCGCCCGGAGACGGGCCACAGCAGGGGCAGGCCGAAGGGCGGGACATGGTCGACGGCGAAACAGTCGAGAAGCAGGTGGGAGGAAAGGATCAGGAAGGCGGCGGCCGCCATCGGCCAGAGGCGCCGCCTCGCCGGCACGGCCCGGCGCCCCGCGAGGCGGAACAGCCCCGCGGCCAACAGGGCGACGGCGAGCGCCGCCCCCAGGCTGTGGAACACCCCGTGATGATAGAGGTTGGGACGGCCCAGGAGCAGGCCGGGCAGGAAGTCGGCGTCGGGGAGATTGGCCAGCAGCACGCAGAAGAGGGCGTCGTGCCAGCCTTTGCGGAAGAAGAGTCCCCGCCAAACCCGCTGCAAGCCGATGCCGGCCAGGGCATGGCCGACGGGAAGGGGCATGGTCAGGCGCGGCCGCGCAGCCGGGACAGCACCCGTTCGCACTCCTGCTGCCAGCGCAGGTCGCTCCAGGAAAACAGCGGGCGCAGGCGCGGCAGCAGCTCGCGGGCGCGGCGGGCGTTCTCGCCCAGCCCGCTGCGGCGGAACAGCAGGTCGTCGAGATGGACGATCGCCTCCTCCTCGACCAGCTCGCGCAGGCTCTCGGCGCTCCAACCGGGGGGCGGCTCCCAGTCATAGGCGAAGAACCAGCGGCCGGAGTTGGCCGCCTCGGGCGGCGCGAGAGGCCTTGGTTTGGCGGAGGGAAATATCCTCTTCATGGCTTTGGCGGCCACCAGGCGGGAGGTGGTGTATTTGACGCCCGAGACGCTGTACAGCCCCATCGGGCCCTGAACGGCGCCATGGTTCAGGATCACTTCGCGCGCGGCCAGGCGGCCGGCGGCGGTGGCGGGCAGGATGCCGGCGTAAACGGCCTCGATGTCGCCTTCCTGGATGGACAGCTCGGGAACGGCATCGTTCAGGTCGGCGATGAAGGCGGCGATCTCCTCGGGACGCGGCTCGGCAGCGCTCCGCTCGTCGTCCAGCAGCACTTCGCCGGTGCCGGCCAGCATGCGCCCCTGCCAGCTGTGCACGAAATAGGTGTGGCTCGGGCCCCGGCGCGGGGTGAGGGCCAGGGCGCACTCGCTCAGCGCCTTGCGGCGGAACAGCACGTTGAACAGCAGCAAGCGGCGGCGCATGAGGCGCGGCTGGTCCTGGTCGAACTTTTGCGCCAGCTCGCGGCACCAGGGACCGGCGGCGTTGACCACCAGCGGGGCGCGGAACTCCAGCCTTTGTCCGCTCAGGCGGTCCAGGGCCAGCACGCCCGCCACCCGCTCGTCGTGGCGCAGCAGGTTCTCCGCCTCGACGTAGTTGAGGGCGCCGGCGCCAAGGGTGCAGGCCCAGCGCAGCAGCTCCATCAGCAGGCGCTGGTGCTCGGGCATGGCGGCGTCATACCAGAGCGCCGCTCCCTGCAGCCCGCGGCGCTCGGCCTGGGGAAACAGCTCCAGCGTGCGCCCGCGGCCGACCAGCCGCCCCATGGGCAGGCGGCGCTCGCCGGATACGCCGCGGTTGCGGCAGGCGCCCAGCGTGTCGTTCAGCAGCAGGGCCGGCCCCATGACCGCCGGGCGCATGAGCCCGCGGCCGTACAGGGGCATCAGGCAGGGGAGCACCCGCGCCAGGGCCGGCAGGCGGGACAGGAACCAGCGCCGCTCGCCGACCGACTCGAAGAAGCGCGGCACGTCGAGCGACTGCAGGTAGCGCAGGCCGCCGTGGAGGGTGCGCAGGTGGTTGCGGCTGGTGGCGCCGCCGAAGTCGTCGCGCTCGAGCAGCAGGGCGCGCTTGCCGCGCCGGCCCGCCTCGAGGGCCAGCATCACCCCGTACACGCCGCCGCCGACGATGATCAGGTCGTGGCGGGCCTGCGCCGCCGTCACCGGGTTGCGGTCGATGCGCGACACGCCCGTCACTCGCCCTGGCGCGGAGCGCGGCGCAGGGGGGCGGCGCCGGACTGGGGCGGCGGCGCGGCCGGCGAGGCCGCGGCGGCATAATCGCCGGCATGGCCGCCGCGGTCGACGGCCTGCAGCCGGAAATAGACCTGCGGCAGGAAGGGGAAGAGGATGAAGGTGTGATGGCTTTCCCCCGAGTCGAGAGCGTAGGAGTACGCCTGCGGCAGGAAATCGAATTCGATGCGGAAGTGGTCGAAGTCCGACTCGTAGCAGGGGTCCCACGAGGCGGTGCGCTGCAGCGCGCTCGCGGCGTCGAGGACCCTGACGTTGCGGGGCGGCAGCGGCGGGAAGGCCACCAGGGCGCCGGAGAACAGCGTGGCCAGCAGTCGGTGCCCCTCGGCGTTGGGATGGTTGCCGCTGCTCACGTCGGGGATGACGTCCTCCAGCAGCGCCTTCCAGCCGTCGGGAGGGTTCGTCTCCATGAACGCCGTCAGGGCGTCGATGCAGGGCACGCCCTCGTCCGCGGCCAGGTCCCGGATGCCGCCGCTGAGGGCGCGCAGGTGCTCCCAGTAATAGTCGCTGGCGGCGACGCCGGCCTTGCTCGGCGTGAGGGTGGCGGCGATGACGCGCATGCCCAGGGACTTGGCCTCGTCGATGATGAAGCGCAGGTTCTCCAGGGAGCTGTCGAGGGAGAAGCTCTTCTTGATGACGTCGTTGACGCCCAGCATCAGGAGCAGGTAGAGGCCGGGGGTGGCCGCCAGCTCCTGCCGGGCGCGCGTCGCCCCGTCGAGGGTGGTGTCGCCCGGGACGCCCAGGTTGACGGCCGACGAGGCGCCGTAATAGGCCGGGTCGCCGGGGTCGGACATCATCTCGCCCATCCGCGTGAGGAAGCACAGGTCGAGGCGCTGCACGCCCTCGACCTTGCCCCAGGTGATGCTGTCGCCGAAGCCGACGTAGGTGTTGTAATACTCGGGAACGACCGTTGCCGCGTGCCCGCCCGGGGCCGCGGCCAGCGGCTCGCGCCGAAGCAGGACGCAGTCCCCCTGCGGCGGGACGAAGCGGTAGCGGAAGCGTTCCCACAGGGTGCGCGCGCCGATCTCCAGCCCGCTGCCAACGCGCTCGACAACGAACTCCTTTTCCGACTCGCGGGTGGCGGTCAGCTGGGTGAACCGCCCAGATTCCGCGTCCCAGTAATAGAGGTCGTCGTTGCCCGAGCGGTTGGCCAGGAACACCAGCCCCTCCTGGCGGCCTCCGGTCTCGACGACCTGCGGCGGGCCGATGAAGGAGAAGCCGCCGTCGACGAGGATGCGGCTGCGGCCGAGCCGGAAATCGTAGCCGGCCAGGCGGTCGGCCCCGGGACGGTGGTTGAGCCAGAAGACCCAGAAGTTGCCGTCGCCGGTCCGCGTGGCCAGGTAGATGTTCTCGCCCGCCATGCCGGCGCTGAGGTCGGCCGTCCGCGCCCCCTCCAGCCGCAGCCCGGCGCGGCCGGGGGAGTGGAGGGCCCGTACCACATACGGCCGGCCCTGGAACTCGAAGCGCTCCGCGACCTCCGAGGCGTCCCGGCCGCCCCGGAGCGGCGCGGACGCCGCGGCCAATACCAGCAGGGGGAGAATGGACCTGGCGAGGGATTTCATGGGGCTCCATTGTATTGGAATCGCCTGGTCTTGTCAATTTCGCCGGACGCGGCGTAACGGGGAGCATGACGGGCCCAGGCCCCGGGTGTCCGGAGCGCCTTCAACGCCCTTGGCGGGCCCTCTCCCGGGGAAGGATCATTGCCGGCACAGCTCCAGGCCCAGCCCCAACGAAAAGCGGCGCAGGTCGTCGTTGGCGCCGTCGACGAAATCGAGGCTGGCCTGGACGACCAGGTTGAAGCGGTGGCTGAGCGCCCAGGCCGCGCCGACTCCGGGCTCGATCACCAGGGAGTAGCGCCTGGACCGCTCGTCTTCGCCGTCACTGCGCATCATGCCGGCGACGGTGCGCAGACGCACCCCGAAGCGGCCTTGCTTCAGCAGCGGATAGTCGATGGCCAGTCCCCAGAACGGCGGCCGGCTGCCCGCTCCCGCCCCGACGCGGCCGAAGCCGACCAGGCCGAACGCCAGCGATTCGCCCAGCCTCCCGCCCAGCTGCATGCCGGGCATGAAGGTCCAGCGCCCCTCGTAGCGGGACATCTTGCCGATGAACTGGGCATGGAAATGGAGCCGTTTGCCCGCGTCCGGCCTGTTTTGCCGCCGGGCCTCGCGGTCGCCGCGGGCGATGGCGTCGAGGATCTCGGTGCGCGAGAACCCCCCTTCCCCGACCTCCCGGCTGCCGCTGCCGGCGACCTCCACCTCCGCCTCGCGCACCTCGCTCTCGTCGACGACGACGAGCCGGTAGCGTCCGCGGGCCAGCTCCACCTCCAGCTCCGCCTCCGCCGCCTTGGGGAACTCCATCACCAGGGTGCCCGAGCGGTCGTGGATGAAGACGCGGCCGGCCAGGCCCCGGCCGAGGCGCAGCCGCGCGTCGCCGCTGCGCAGGTCGGTGAGCACCACGTCGCCGGTCCCCGACATCTGGATGTCGTAGCTGGGGTGCTGCGGGCCGCCGGAGGCCCGCTCGGTCTGGCGCAGGGTCTCGGCGAACGCGTACTGGTAGGCCTCGCTTAGCGTCACGCGGCCGTCCGCGGAGGCGTCGGCGGCGCCCCGCAGCCCGGTGAGCAGGGCGCGGGTGAAAAAGGAGCCGCGGACGCGCTCTGACTCCTGGGACGCCTCGTCGGCCGAGCTGGAGGTCATGACGGCGTAGCCCTTCATGGCGAAGGCGGCGTCCAGCATGAAGGGCGGGCGGGCGCGGCCGCCCTTGAAGCGGATGAAGGCGCCCGAGGCGCAGGAGTCGAGGATGACGACGCGGGCGTCGGCGTCCAGCCCGTCCAGCCAGCCGCGCAGCTCGCGGTAGGAGACGCGCTCGCGGCCCAGCAGCAGGCCGTCGGCGTCGGCGTGGCCGGAATAGTAGAACAGCGCCTCCAGGCGGGGCTGCGACGGGCGCAGGCGCGACAGCCGCTCGCGCAGGCGCCCCATCTCCCAGAGCAGTGCCTCGCGGCGCGGCTCCAGCAGCAGGCGGCTGTCGTCGGGGGCGATCCCGCCCAGCCCCTCCAGCACCTGGATCACGGCCTTGGCGTCGCTCACGGCGTAGCGCAGGCGCTCGCGGCCCGGCCCGCCGTCGTTCGCGCCGATGACCAGCGAGAAGCGGCGCATGGACCCGGCGGGAGAACCCGGGTCGCCGCGCATCGGGGCCGCCGCCGCCAGGAGCAGCGCGCACAGGAGGCCATGCCGCGCGATCACGCCCATCCCGGCCCTCATTTTCTCAGCCGCAGCGAAACCTGGCCGCAGCCGCGGGGCAGTTCCAGCGGCGCGGTCATGGCCGACCCGCCGGAGGCGGCCAGCGTCCGGGCTGCGGACAGCACGTCGGCGACGGCCAGCGGCGCGCCGGAGAAGACGAAAAAGAAGCGCTCGAAGCGGGGCGCCTCGTCCAGCTCGAACGATCGCGGCAGGAGCGTGCGCCCGCCCGGGCGCAGGTCCGTGCCGCCGTCCTCCCGCTCCGGGAAATGAAGGGTGACGCCGCCGCCGCCGTCGATGGAGACGATCACGCCGTGCGCCGCCTTCCCGGGGATATAGGCCAGCTGCAGTCGTTCGCCCCGGCGCGCCGAGCTCCCGTCCGCCAGCGGGGCGCCGTCCCCGCCCTGGCGGAACACCAGGAGGGCGGGCGCCGCGTCGCCGCCCTTGACGCCGATGTAATCTCCGCCGCCCGGCCGCTGCCTCAGCGCGGGGGGGAGCAGGAGCAGCAGCAGGGCCGCCGCCGCCAGCGCCGGAACGGCGGCCCAGGCCAGGCGCAAGCGGCGGGGCGTTGCGGGCGGAGCCCCATGGGCGCGCTCGAGGATCCGCGGGACGGTCCGCTCCGCCGGGTAGGCGGCCCGAATCTCCACGTCGGAACGCCGCAGCGTTTCCAGCGCCGAGCGCAGCCCCGGGTCGCGCTCCAGCTCCCTGCGCACGCGGCGGCGCTCCCGGGCGGGCAGCTCGTCCAGCAGGTAGCGCTCCAGCATCCACTCCGGTATGCGCGTCTCCCGGCTCATCTACTCCTCCTGCGCCTTCACGGCTCCGCCCCGGCCGTGTCGCGGGCAAGGACGCGGGCGCGGAACTCCCGCAGCCGCTTCCTCACGCCGCCGGCCGACAAGCCCACTTCGCGTCCCACCTCGCGGTAGGTCATGCCGTCGACGAAGTGCAGCACGGCGATCTCCCGCGTCGAGGGGCGCTCGCGGCGGAAGATCCTGTCCAGGACGACGCCCGCCAGGGTTCGCGACTCCTGATCGGCCGCGCAGGCGATGTCCTCCAAAACCCCCTCGCCGTCATCTTCCCGCCGCACGCGTCCGGCGCGGATCACGTTGAGGCAGACGTTGGTCGCCATGCGGTAGAGGAGGCTGGAGGGGAAGCGGCCGTGCAGCCGGTCGCGGTGGGTCAACAGGCGGACGAAGACCTCCTGCAGGGCGTCGACCGCCTGGTCCTCGTCGCGGAGCAGGCGGCGGCAGCGGCGCAGTACCATGGGCGCGTAGCGCCGGTACAGCCGGTCCACGTCGATGGGAGTGCCCCCCGTTTCGGCCATAGCGTTGTTCCGTGGTTCCTTTCATAGTCAGTATAACACAACGAGGGGGAAACCGCGCTACCGCGCCGGTTTTCTCGGCCGGCGGTAACGCATGGGGCCCCAGCGCGTGTTGCAACAGTGATGGCGGGCGGGGCCCGCACAGGAGGCGCAATGAAACGAGCCGTGATATCGCTCATCGTGATGGGGCTGGCGACTGCGCCGGCGTTCTCCCGCGGGGACGGCTATGAACCGGGAGTGGTGGTGGTCGGCGTCTTCGGCAACGTCCTCGGCGGCATTGCCGGCGGGCTCCTGGGGGCGAGGATGAGCCGTGATGAACACGGAGCGCTGCCGCCCGCGGCCATCGGCGCCCTGGCCGGCTCCGTGATCGGCAGTTCCCTGGCGGTCCATTGGGCCGCGGCGCGGCGCGGCGGCCTGGGGATGGCCGTACTGGGCGCCGTGGCCGGAGAGCTCGCCGCCGTCACCGCCCTGTCGGTCCTGGGCGGCACGGACGACCTCGGGCTGGCGGCCCTCATTCCCTTCGTGGTCCTGCCGCCGCTGGGCGCCGCCATCCTTCATGGCCGCTCGTGGAGCGGGCGCGCAATTCGCGGCGACAGCGGGCTCGTACGCTTGGCCGGAGGCAGGCTCGGGCTGGGGATGCCCGGCTTCGCGGTCCACCCGGTCCGCACCCCCGGTTTCAAGGCCGGCGCTGCGTGGCGCTGTGACGTGCGCCTCCTCAGCGTGGAACTGTGATGTGCCGGGCACTCGGGATCGTGAGAGGTGCCATGAATCGGAGACACGAGCCTGGTAGGCATGAGCGGCATGACGGCACAACGACCGTCATCCCGCTCATTCTGCTTCTCGCGTCATTCCCGCTGCTGGCGGCGCGGCGGCGGGGAGCGACGGTGGAGGTGTGGATGATCGACGGCGCCCGGATTCGCGGCGAGCTCCTGTCCGTCCGCAACAACATGCTGGTCGTTCACGACCGGCAGCGGGACAGCGGGGCCGTGCTGGACGCCCGGGACGTCGACGAGGTGCGCATCCTGAAAAAGCCGCGCTGGCTGGCGGGAGTGGCCTTCGGCGCCTTGGTCGGGGCGGCGGCGGGCGCCGTCCTGTGCGGCACGGCCCACGACGGAGACGGCGGAGAGCAGGCGGGGGCCGTTGTCATGGCCCTGAAGATCGGCGGCCTGGCGATGGCCGCCGGCGGCCTCATCGGCGCCCACGGGCCGCCGGTGATGGTCGTGCGTTTCTCCGGCCTGACGGCCGAAGGGATCGAGTCCGGCCTGCGGGGCCTGCAGCCGCTTGCCCGCTGCGGGGGCGACGCTCCCTGCCCCGGAGAACGGACGCCGCGCCAGCGGCCCCGCACAGGACCGATGGCGACGGGCGCGGTGCTCAGCCGAGCTTGAGCTTGCGGTAGTGGATGCGGTGCGGGCTGTCGGCCTCGTGGCCCAGCCGCTTGCGGCGGTCGGCCTCGTAGTCGGAGTAGTTGCCCTCGAACCAGGTGACGCGGCTCTCGCCCTCGAAGGCCAGGATGTGGGTGGCGATGCGGTCGAGGAACCAGCGGTCGTGGGAGATGACCACGGCGCAGCCGGCGAAGTCATCGAGAGCGTCCTCCAGGGCACGCAGGGTGTTGACGTCAAGGTCGTTGGTCGGCTCGTCGAGAAGCAGCACGTTGGCCTCGGCCTTGACGATGCGCGCCAGGTGCAGGCGGTTGCGCTCGCCGCCCGAGAGGACGCCCGCCTTCTTCTGCTGGTCGCCGCCGGTGAAGTTGAACCAGGAGGCGTAGGCGCGGGCGCTGACCTGCTTGCCGCCGAGCATGAAGCTCTCCTGGCCGTCGGAGATCGCCTCCCAGACCGGCTTCTCGGGGTCGATGGCCAGCCGCTCCTGATCGGCGTAGGCCAGCTTGACCGTCTCGCCCAGGCGGATGCCGCCGCTGTCGGGCCGCTCCTGGCCGGTGAGCAGCCGGAAGAGGGTGGTCTTGCCGGCGCCGTTGGGGCCGATGACGCCGACGATGCCGGCGCGGGGGAGGCTGAACGACAGGTTCTCGAACAACAGCTTGTCGCCGTAGGACTTGGCGATGCCGCTGGCCTCGATGACCAGTTCCCCCAGGCGCGGGCCCGAGGGGATGTAGATGCGCGCCTCCTCGATGCGCACCGCCTTGTCGGCGGCCAGCAGTTTCTCGTAGCTACTGAGGCGCGCCTTGCCTTTGGCCTGGCGGGCGCGGGGCGACATGCGCACCCATTCCAGCTCGCGCTCGAGCTGGCGCTGCTGGCGCTCCGACGACTTGGCCTCGTTGGCCAGCCGCTGCTGCTTCTGCTCCAGCCAGGAGGAGTAGTTGCCCTTCCAGGGGATGCCCTCGCCGCGGTCGAGCTCCAGGATCCACTGGGCAGCGTTGTCCAGGAAGTAGCGGTCATGGGTGACGGCGATGACCGTCCCCTTGTACTGCTGCAGGTGGTGCTCCAGCCACTGCACCGACTCGGCGTCGAGATGGTTGGTCGGCTCGTCGAGGAGGAGGATGTCGGGCTCCTGCAGCAGCAGGCGGCACAGGGCCACGCGCCGCTTCTCGCCGCCGGAGAGGTTGGCGGTCAGGGAATCGCCGGGCGGGCAGCGCAGCGCGTCCATGGCCGTCTCCAGGCGGGCGTCGAGGTTCCAGGCGTCCATCTCGTCGAGCTTCTCCTGGATGGCGGCCTGGCGGGCGACCAGCTTCTCCATGTCGGCGCCGCCCAGGTCCGGGTCGGCGAAGCCCTCGTTGACCTTGTCGAACTCGGCCAGCTTGTCGAGGACGGGCTGCACCGCCTCGGAGATGACCTGCTTGACGGTCTTCTCCGGGTCGAGGCGCGGCTCCTGCTCCAGGAAGCCCAGGGTGTAGTCGCGCGCCGGGATGACCTCGCCCTGGAAGTCCTTGTCGATGCCGGCGATGATCTTCAGCAGGCTGGACTTGCCGGCGCCGTTGAGGCCGATGACGCCGATCTTGGCGCCGTAGTAGAAGGAAAGGGAGATGTCCTTCAGCACCTGGCGGTGCGGCGGGTGGACGCGGCTGACGTTGGCCATCGAGAAGATGATCTGCTTGCCCTCGGGCTGGGACATGTCATTCCTCCTGGGACGGGGTCATGGCGGGGGGGGTCAGTGCCGGGAGCGCGGGCGCGGGCCGCCCGAGCGCATGCGCGGGCCGCCGGGGCGCGGGCGGCCGCCGTGGGGCCTGCCGGCGCCGGGACGGCCGCCGCGGCCATGCCCGCCGCGGTCGCCGTGCTCGCGCCGGTCATGGAAAGTGAGGTGGCGGCTCTGGTCGGGCAGGAACAAATCGTCCTCGGGGAAGATGACGGGGATCCGGCCGTGGATCAGCTCCTGGATGCCGTCCAGGTTCTGGGCGTACTTCTCGCAGGACAGGGTGACCGCCTTGCCGCTCTTGCCGGCGCGGGCGGTGCGGCCGATGCGGTGGACGTAGCTCTCGCTCTCGTTGGGCACGTCGTAGTTGACCACCATGTCCAGGTCCTCGATGTGCAGGCCGCGGGCGGCGACGTCGGTGGCCACCACGATCTTCTCCTTGCCGGACTTGAAGTCGTCGATGACCTGCTGGCGCTTGCTCTGGGCCAGGTCGCCGGTGAGGAACTCGTTTTCGTGGCCGTTGGCCGCCAGGCGCCGGCTCAGGCGCTCGGCGTCGCGCTTCATGTTGGTGAAGATCAGGACGCTGCGCGGCCGGTCGCGCTTGAGGATGCCCAGCAGCAGGCTGACCTTCTCCTGGCTGCCCACGTGGTAGAGCTCCTGGTTGACGGCGTCGACGGTGATCTTTTCCGGTGTGATGGCGACGCGCTCCGGGTTGTTCATGTGCTCGCGGGCGATCCCCAGCACCGGGCCCGACAGGGTGGCGCTGAACAGCATGGTCTGGCGGTACTCCACCGCCGGGACGCGGCGCAGGATGCGGCGGATGTCGGGCAGGAAGCCCATGTCGAACAGGCGGTCGGCCTCGTCGATGACCAGGAAGCCGATGCCCTTCATGCTCAGCGTGCCCTTCTGCTCCAGGTCGAGCAGGCGGCCGGGCGTGCCGACCATGATGTCCACGCCGCGCTTCAGCGCCGCCTCCTGGCGGTTGTAGCCGACACCGCCGTAGAAGCAGCCGGTGCGCACGTTGAGATGGCGGCCGATGTTCCTGGCCTCCTCCTCGATCTGCACGGCCAGCTCGCGGGTGGGGGCGACGATCAGCGCCCGGCGCCAGGCGGCGGCCACCGCCAGCTGGCGCTGGAAGATGGTGATCAGGAAGGCGGCGGTCTTGCCGGTGCCGGTCTGCGATTGCACGGCCACGTCGGTGCCGGCCAGGGAGTGGACCAGTGTCTTTTCCTGGACCGGGGTCAGGGCGGTGAAGCCCATGTCCCGGATCCCCTGCAGCAGCCGGGGATCGAGTTGCAGTTCTTCGAATGTCATGATGTTTTATTTACCTCAGGTTCCATATTCATTGAGGGGGCGGGAGTATGGCCGGGAACGGACGCGCGCTGGTTTGGGTTCCTTTCTCGCCCTCGCGAAAACCGGATCTCTTAATCCGCTATGATAGCCCAAGTCGGCGGCAAAGTCAATCAGATCAACCGATCGATCGTGACGCGTGACGCGTAACGCGTGACGAGGAGCCGCGTGGGAACGACCTGTCGTGACGCGTCACGCGTCACGCTTATCTTGTAAAACGGCGGCATCTGTGCTAAAAATATGGCAATGAGCAAGACCCTGGTTTCCATCGTCATCCCCGTCTACAACGAGGCCGAGAACGTCGCCCTGCTGCACGGGGAGATCGCCGCCGCCGTCGCCGGCCGCCCCGAGGAGTACGAGATCATCTTCGTCGACGACGGCAGCGGCGACGGCTCGCTGGCGGCGCTGAAGCAGCTCCACGAGCGCGACGCGCGTGTGCGCATCATCCAGTTCCGCAAGAACTTCGGGCAGAGCGCCGCCATCTCGGCCGGCTTCGAGAACAGTCGCGGCGAGGTGGTGGTGGCCATGGACGCCGACCTGCAGAACGACCCGGCCGACATCCCGCGCGTCGTGGACAAGGTCCTCGAGGGCTACGACATCGTCAACGGCTGGCGCCGCGACCGCCGCGACAAGTGGCTCACGCGCCGCCTGCCCTCCTTCTTCGGCAACAGGCTGGTCTCCTGGATCACCGGCGTCCACCTGCACGACTACGGCTGCACCCTGCGCGGCTTCCGCGGCGAGGTGGTCAAGAACCTGAAGCTCTACGGCGAGATGCACCGCTACATCCCGGCCATCGCCTCGCGCATGGGCATCCGCTCCACCGAGATCGTCGTGCACCACCGCGAGCGCCGCTTCGGCCGCTCCAAGTACGGGCTGGGGCGCACCTTCCGGGTCATCCTCGACGTGATCTCCATCAAGTTCCTGCTGACCTACTCGCACCGGCCGCTGCAGGTGTTCGGCGGCGCCGGCCTGCTGATGTTCCTGGCCGGCCTGGTCAGCGGCCTCTACCTCAGCTACGAGAAGTTCGTCATGCACCAGGCCATCGCCGGCCGGCCGCTGCTCTTCTTCACGCTGCTGATGTTCTTCCTCGGCTTCCAGGCCATCTCGCTGGGCCTGCTGGCGGAGATGCTCTCGCGCATCTACCACGAGGGTCTGGACAAGAACGAGTACGTCATCCGCGAGCGCATCGGGTTCGATCGTTGAAGATCCTGATGATCGCCCCGGAGCCCTTCTTCGAGCCCAGGGGCACGCCCTTTTCCGAGTACTTCCGCATCCGGGCGCTGGCGGCGCTCGGCCACCAGGTCGACCTGGTCACCTATCCCTTCGGCGCCGACCGCGACATCCCCGGGCTGCGCATCTTCCGCAGCTGGCGCCCGCCCGGCATCCGCGCGGTCAGGACGGGCCCTTCGGCGGCCAAGCTGCTCCTCGATCTCTTCCTGTTTTTCAAGGCCCTGGGACGGGGGCTGCGCGGGGGCTACGACCTGGTCCACAGCCACGAGGAGGGAAGCCTGATGGCCGTGGCCATCCAGAAGTTGACCCGCATGCCGCACCTGTACGACATGCACTCCTCGCTGGCGCAGCAGATGGACAACTTCCAGTTCAGCCGCTCGCGGCTGCTCGCCGGCCTCTTCCGTTTCTTCGAGAAGGTCGCGCTGCGCAACGCCCGCTCGGTCATCGTCATCTGCCGCGCGCTGTACGACCATGCCGCCGCCGTCACCGATCCCGCCAAGCTGACCCTGATCGAGAACTTCATGGACGACCGCCCCGCCTGCCTGGACGAGGCGAAGGTCCGCGCCCTGCGCGGGCGGTTCGCTCCCGGCGGCGAGCGTGTCGTCCTCTATGCCGGCACGCTGGAGGCCTACCAGGGCATCCCGCTGCTCCTCGACAGCATGGAGCGGCTGGGCGACGAGTACCGCCTGGTGCTGGCCGGCGGCGACCCGCAGCAGGTGGAGGACCTCCGCCGCTCGCTGGCCGGCCGCGGCCTGCAGGAGCGGGTCGTCCTCCTCGGCCGGCAGCCCGCCGCCGAGATGCCGGCCCTGCTGCAGGCGGCCGACGTCCTGGCATCGCCGCGCTCGCGAGGGACGAACATCCCCCTGAAGGTGTACTCCTACCTGGCCAGCGGCAAGCCGGTGGTGGCCACCGACCTGCCCACCCACACCCAGACCCTCACTCCCGACATCGCCGTGCTGGCCCCGCCCGAGCCCGCGGCCTTCGCCGCCGCCATTGCCCGTGCCGCCGGCCCCGAGGGTCGGGCCGCCGCCGGCCGCGCCCGGGAGTTCTGCCGCCGCCACTACGCGCCGGAGCGCTACCAGGAGCTGGTCGCCGCCGCCCTGGCCAAGGCCGTTCCCGGCTCCGGCGCGGCCTGAAGATCCGCCCAGCGCCTGGGTTTGACAAAGAAATGGTGTTGTGTTAAGGAAATGGCGGAGGCAGGCCATGACGAGTTCAGCCCGGGCGGCCGCCTGGCCGCGGCGGGAAATGCCGGCCGCGGGCCGGCGCAGCCGCATCACCCGTCCCGGATGAACATCCATTTCTTCGCCAAGAGCGACATCGGCCGCGTCCGCGCCGCCAACGAGGATTATTTTCTCAGCGAAAAGATCTCCGACAACGAGTACCTGTTCGTCGTCGCCGACGGCATGGGCGGCCATCAGGCCGGCGACATCGCCTCCAAGCTGGCCTCGGAGTCGTTCCTCGACCACTACCGCGGGCTGAGGAAGAAGGGGGCGGCCGTGGCCGCCGCCATCGACCAGTCGGTGCGCCGGGCCAACCTGGTGGTGTTCCGCAAGGCTGCCGCCGACGTCGAGAAACGCGGCATGGGCACGACCTTCTCGGCCGTGGTCATCGCCGGCATGAAGGCCTTCATCGCCCATGTCGGCGACTCGCGCGTCTACCTGGTCCGCCGCAACCGCATCAAGCGCCTCACCACCGACCATTCCTTCGTGGAGAAGCTGGTCGAGGAGGGGAGAATCTCCGCCGACGAAGCCCGCGACCACCCGCAGAAGAACGTCCTGTACATGTCGCTGGGCGCCCGCGAAAGCTTCACCCCGGAGATCGTGAACGACATCCTCCTCGAGGACGGCGACGCCCTGGTCATGTGCTCCGACGGCCTGAGCAACATGGTGGACGACGACACGCTGATGAACGTCGCCATGGGCGGCTACCCCCAGGAGGCCGCCGAGGAGCTGGTGCGCCTGGCCAACGACCACGGCGGCGCCGACAACATCACCGTGCAGGTGATCCGCCTGGGCACGCTGGAGACGCTGGAGAAGACCAAGCCCATCCGCATCGGCCGGCCGCGGCGCAAGGTGGCCAAGGGGACGGCGGCGCTGCTGCTCTTCGCCCTGCTCGCCGTCCTGGCCTACCGCCTCTTCCTCTCCCCGGGCGGCGAAAACGGCAACGGCGCCGCCGCCGGCGCCCTGGCGGTCCCGGCTCCGCCGCCGCCGCGGGTCTGGACGCCGCGCCTCGGCGAGATCGGCTCCGCGCGCCTGAACGGCCTGGGGGTGACCGCCGCCGACTGCCGTTTCCTGAGCGCGCGCAAGCTGTATGCCGTGCGCGCCGGCCGCCTTTCCGTGTACGACCTGGACACCGCCGGCCTGCTTTCCATCGAGCTGGCGGCGGGCGAGCAGGTCGTCCCCAGCCGCGGCGCCGGCGTTTTCCTGCTGCGGCGCGAGGCGACCCGCGATCCCGGCTATGTGCTCATGCGCCAAGGGATGGCGCGGCCGCTGCTGCGCATCCGCCATGACGGTCAGGTGAATTCCCGGGAGAGCCGGCCGGGCGGCACGTCCCTGTACCGCATCGCCGGCCTCGAGGGGGACGTGATCCCCGACTACATCGACGACGATTTTTTCCTCTTCCACGACCAGGGCCATTATTACGGAATCCGCGACTGGAGCAGGCCCGAGGGGCTGGCCGCGGCCATCGGCGGCCTGGCCGTCGCCGCCGGCGGCCGCCTGGCCTTTCAGGCCCAGGCCGGCGGCACGGTCATGCTGCACCATGATCCGGCCTCCGGGCGCGCCGTCCTCTACCGCCTTGCCGGCGGCGTGGAGAGACTCGGCGAGTACTCCCTGCCGGCGGCGCCGCAGCCGCTGCTGCTGGAGTACGCCGGCGCCGGCGCTCTGGTCGCCTATTATGCCGACGGCTGCGCCAAGTGGTCCGGCGACCGCCAGCAGGCGAAAGGACGCTATACCCTAGGCAATTTCCAGTTGCGCGCCGCCAAGGTCATGGCCGATCTGGCCGACGGCCGCAAGCTCGTCGTCGACGACGGCAACCAGCTGTTCTCCCTGGTCTGCGAACCATGATCAAGGTCGGCGAAAGGCTCGGGAACTTCCTCATCCGCGCCGAGATCGGCCACGGCGGCATGGGCACCATCTATTACGCCACCGATACCATGCTCAACCGCGAGGTGGCCCTGAAAGTCGTGCATCCGCAGCTGGCGGACAACCAGCAGCTGATGGAGCGCTTCAAGATCGAGGCCATGACCCAGGCGCGCCTCAACCATCCCGGCATCGTCACCATCTTCAGCTTCAACCGCATCGAGGACGAGTACGTCATCGCCATGGAATACGTCGAGGGCCGCAGCCTGAAGGAGATCCTGCAGGAGCGCAAGCAGCTCCATCCCGCCGAGGCCGTCGACATCATCACCCAGGTGGCGGAAGGGCTGCGTTACGCCCACGCCCACAACGTCATCCATCGCGACATCAAGCCGGCCAACATCCTGGTCGGCCGCGACGGCAAGGTGAAAATCTCGGACTTCGGCATCGCCAAGATCTTCGGCGTCCAGGGGCTGACCAAGACCGGAATGCTGATCGGCACCCCCTGGTACACGTCGCCCGAGCAGATCCTGGGCAAGGACATCGACTTTCGCACCGACCTCTACTCCCTCGGGGTCACCTTCTACGAGGTGCTCACCGGCCGTGTGCCTTTCGACTCCGACACCAACTCCGAGTTCCAGATCCAGAAGGCCCACCTGGAGACTCCGCCCCCCCGGCCCTCCATCTACAACCCGGAGATCGGCATCAAGCTGGAGCGCTTCATCCTGCTCGCCCTGCAGAAGAAGGTCGAAAAGCGCTTCCAGAGCGCCCGCGAGATGATCGACGAGCTCAACCGCATCCGCCTGGAGCTGACGCGGGCCGGCATGGCCTGTTCCCCCGGCGTCACCCAGAGGATCGACAGGCCCGGCGCCTCCCGCCGGCGCTGGCTGCTGGCGCCGCTCAAGGGCCTGGCCTTCCTGCTGCTGCTGGCCGCCGGCATCGTCCTCTTTCTCCTGCTGTCGGGCAAGAAGGGAATGGACGAGAAGGGAGCGGCCGCCGCGCCCGCGCTCAGCGAGGCCCGGCCGGCCCTATCCGCGGCTGCCGCCGCGCCGGGACCCGTTGCCGGCCAGGACGCGCCGCCGCCCGCCGCCGCCCCGGCCGCCGGCGGAACGGACGCCGGAGCGACCGCGGAGACGCCGGCAGAGGGGACGGCCCCGGTTGAAGCGAAAGAGGAGAAGGCCCCGGCCGGCGGCGCGGGCGCTGCCAGGGAAATGGCCCTGCCCGACCCAGGGAACGCCGCCGCGTCCCCGGCCGTGCCTGCCGGCGGCCGGGCGGACGTTCCGTCCCGGGAGGTGCCGCCGGAAGAGAACCTGGGCCGGCTGGAGGATTCCCTGGTCCGGCTGCGCTCGCTGCTGGAATCGCGCAACCTGCCGGCCGCCGACCGCCTGGCCAACGCCCTGCTGCGCGCCAACGTCGATCGCCGCGCCTACCCCCTGCTGGGCAAGGTCAAGTTCCATGCCGGCCAATTCACCATCGCCGAGCGCCTCTGGACGCAGGCGCTGCAGGACAACCTGCCCGTCACCCTCGAGATCGGGCATGTCCATGGCGGCGTCGATGACGTCTGCTTCGGGCAGCTCAAGTTCAAGAAGCAGCTCATCCTGTTCAACTCCGATTCCCTGGGCAGCCACAGCTTCGCCCTCGGCGCCGGGAACATCCAGCCGCTCACGCTGGGCGACGACATGACCATCCGCATCGCCGGCAGCGCCGGCGGCCAGGAGGTCGGCGAACGCTTCGTGGTGACCGGCATGCTGCGCCGGGCGCAAAAGAGCCGATTCCTCGTGGATTTCATCAATCGCCACGTTCGCTAGAGGAGGGAGGATGAAACAAGACCGTCTCGCGGCGCCGCCCGCTGCCGGGCGCGCCTGCGCCGCCTTTTCCTTTGCCGGCTTTTGGCGGGAGAACCAGGCCACGCTGCTCCTGGCCGTCGTCGCCGTGGCCGTCGTCGCCGCGCTGCTGTTCTGGCTTGCGCGCCGCCGCCGCCAGGACTCCTTTCCCGAGCTGCGCCCCGGGCAGCCCGGAGCCGGGTCGGCCGACGATTTCTCCGCCACGCTGATCGAGGGGCAGGCGGAACCGCCAGAGCGCCCTGCCGCCCCTTCCCCCGGCCTGCACGGAAAGATTGAGGTGCTGGTCCACGGCCAGGTGATCAGCTCCTTCCTGGTCACCGACAACCCGCTGCCCATCGGCCGCGACCCCGGCCAGGCCCTGGTCGTCATCCAGGAGCCGATCGTCTCCAAGCTCCATTGCCAGGTCTTCGCCCGCGGCGGCCAGGTCTTCGTCAAGGACCTGAACTCGACCAACGGCGTCTATGTCCGCGAGGAAAAGATCGCTGAACGCCCGCTCCAAGACGGCGACCAGGTATTCCTGGGCAAGAAAGGAACGGTGCGGATCGTCTATCACGCATAGGAGGAAGAATGAAGCGCTGCGCATGGATCCTGCTGGTCCTCGTTCTCTCCGGCGGGCTGTTCGGGCAGCAGGCGGTCGACGGGGACGCCCTCCTGGCCGACCCCGAGTGGCGGAGCGGCTACGACGGCTGCCAGCCCGATCCGGCTCTCCTCGCAAGCCTGCGCGAGCGGATCCGCGGCTCTCGCCTGGAGGTCTACTTCGCGTTCTGGTGCGGCGACTCGCGCAACCACGTCCCCGTGTTCAAGAAGATCGTCGACCTCCTGGACCTCCCCGAGCTGGCGGTCGAGTATTTCGCGGTGGAGCGCAAGGCCTCTCCGGAGCAGAAGTATTACGTCGCGGGCAAGGGGGTGGAGCGCGTGCCCACCTTCATCGTGTACCGCGACGGCAGCGAGATCGGGCGCATCATCGAGAATCCAAAGGTATCCATACTAGAAGACCTATTGAACATCGTACTCTAGGTACTTGGCGTACGGCCGGCGGCCTCGACGGACCGCCGCGGCGTACGGTTGACGGCAACAGCATTCATGAAGAACTCGGTGCCAGTGTCAGTGATGATGTCAGCAGGAAGCTCAGCGGCTTCCTTGTGTTCGTGTTTGTGTTAGCAAACGCATGAACCGATCTCTTGCCGTTTCGAATAACGAATCACGACAGATCCCTTGCTGTCTCTCATCCCGCATCACGCATGACGCATAACGAGAGAACTAGATGCGGCTCATCCTCGTCACCCTGGATCGTATCGTGCTGTTGCCGTACACCGTATGCCGTACGCCGTGAGCCGTACGCCGAGCTCGGCATTCAGTTCAGGTAAGGGCTAAGCTCCAGCACGGACGGCGGATTGCTCTGCTTCCTGAAGTACTCCGGCACGAGGGCCATGCCCAGGGCCGCCTCATCGGCGGTGCGGTAACGGCCCCAGAGCACCAGCCAGCAGGCTCGGCCGTCGCGGCTGGTCTTGTTGAGCAGGAAGAAGCCATCCTTGTCGGCCAGCTGGCCGTAGGCGGCGCGCACCGACGCCTTCAGGCAATCCATCTCCAGCAGGATGCTGAACTTGACGCCGGATTCCAGCATGATGCCGCGCCAGATGTCGCCCGCCGCCTTGAAGTTCCCGGTGGCGAAGCGCCGGCCGGCCTCCGCTTCGCCTTCCCGGGAGGGAGCGGGCGGGGGGTTGGCCGCGGTGACGGCTGGCGTGTCCGGCGGCAGCTCCGTGCGGCTCGGACCGGAGCCGGGCTTCTGCTCCGCGTCAGGAAGGGAGCCGGGCTCGGTGGTTTCCCGGGCGGCGCTCTCTTTCTCGCCGGCGACGGCAGTCCCGGCCGCGGACTCCTGCGCCGGGGGGGCCGCCTTGGGCGGCGCCTGGCGGGTCGCCGTCGCCTTCGCCGCCTCCGGCGCCCGCGGCTTGCCGTCGCGGGTGATCCACAGGAACGCGCCGGCGATGGCGGCCACCAGCAGGATCGTGAGCAGCGGCATGCTCGGCAGGCGCGACTTCGCCTTCTCCGGCCTCTGGAACGGGGCCGGATGCGGCCGCGGCCGCGGCTCCGGCTTCGCAGGCGCGATCTCCGCCTTGTCCTCCGTCGCCGCCGCGGCCGTTTCCGGCGGCAGCAGGTCGGGGAACTCGGGCAGTTCCCGCTCCGCCGCCGCCTCTTGCTGCGGCTCGATCTCCGGCACCGCGGCCAGGGGGATGTCCTGGATGGCCGTTTCGTCGATCATGGCCGGCATCTCGATGTCGACCTCGGCGGGGGCGTCGGCCGGCGACTGGCCGAACATGCTGTCCAGCTCCCCGAAGTCGATGCCGGCCGGCTTCTCGGCTTCTTTTTTGGTCAGCAATCCCGACAGCAGGAAGAAATAAAGGATCTTCAGGATGCGGTATTTCCCCTCGGCGGGATAGTCGAGAAGAACGGATTCCAGCCGCTGGGGCTGGCTGAAGCGCGAGAGCACGCCCTGCATCTCGGTGTCGAGGGGATAGCGGCTCCTCTGGGTGGGATCGGGATTCATCTGCAGCTCTCCCGCCATGGAGCCCAGCTCCTCCCAGACGATGTTCACGTCCATCTGTCCCAGGATGTACTGGATGACGATGACGGGGATGTCCAGGTCCAGGCTCACCATGCGATTGGGGGGCGGCTCCTGCACGAGCTGGTAGTTGCCCGTGCTCCAGCGCAGGACGCTCATGGCGATGAGGCGGGCCTGCTCGCGCGTGGCCTGGATCAGGACCTCCAGGGTGATGACCCCGTTCTCGACCAGGATCTTGCCGAACGTCTCGCTGATCTTGTTGCCGGCCTGGTAGGGGGCGAGGGCATTGGGATCGATCAGCTTCTTGGCCAGCAAGACATGATCGATGCGGTCGGCCTCGTCGGCGGAGATGGCCCAGCTGATCCGGCCGCGGTTGAGATAGAATACCTTCAGCAGCTCGTTCTGGCGGAAGTAGAGGATGCCGGTCTGCTCCTGTTCGTGCAGCGACAGCAGCAGCTTGACCGGTGCCGTCTCGGCCAGCGTTCCTTGGTCGGGGATCATGTCGCCTCCGCCGGGCGCGCCGCGAGGCTGAAAAGCGCCCTGCCGATGCTTATTGTAGCGGGAGGCGGCAAAAAGTCAAGACGTACGGGAAAGGCCGCTCAGCGGCCGGCGACCTTCTTTTCGTGGTCCAGCAGCCACTGCTTGCGCCAGAGTCCGCCGCCGTAGCCGGTGAGGCGGCCGTTGTGGCCGATGACGCGGTGGCAGGGCACGATGATGGCCACGGGGTTGCGATGGTTGGCCCCGCCCACGGCGCGGCCGGAATAGGGGCTGCCGATAGCGCGGGCCACGCCGCCGTAGGACAGGGTGCGGCCGAACGGTACCTTGCGCAGCGCCGCCCATACGCGCTTCTGGAACGGGGTGCCGCGCAGCATCAGCGACACCTCGAACTTGCGGCGCTTGCCCTGGAAATATTCCTCCAGCTGCAGGCGGGCCTTGCGCAGGCACTCGGGAGCGCCGTCGCTCTCCGGGCCCGGCTGCTCGCAGAACTCGACCGCCTGCACCCATTTCTCGCTGCCGGAGATGCGCAGGAAACCGATGGGCGACTTGTAATACACGCAGGGAGGCGCGCCCCGGCTTCTTTTCCTGCCGGCCATGAGGGCGTTCATTGTTTCAGGATGGCTTCGAGCCGTGTGTCGACTTCCGCCCAGTTCACGATGTTCCAGAAGCCCTCGACGAACTTGGCGCGGTCGTTCTTGTAGTCCAGGTAATAGGCGTGCTCCCAGACGTCGAGCACCAGCAGGACGCGGAACATGGGGATGACGTTGGTGTTGTGCTTCTCGATCTGCATCAGCAGGGGGCGCTGGGTCTGGCGGCAGTAGACCAGCGCGGCCCATCCCGATCCCTCCGCCGTGACGGCGGTCTGGGAGAATTCCTTGCGGAAGCGCGCGAAGGAGCCGAACTCGGCGTCCAGCGCCTTGGCGATGGCGCCCTGCGGCTGGGGCGTGGTCTTGGCCGCCGGCGCCAGGTTCTCCCAGAACAGCGAATGGAGGAGATGGCCGGCGGCATTGAAGGAAAAGGCCTTGGCCAGCGCCTTGGCATCGCCGTCGGTCCCCTCCCGGCGGTTCTTGTCCAGCGTCTCCAGGATGGCGTTGGCGCCGTTGACATAGGCCGCGTGATGCTTCTGGTGGTGCAATTGCAGCTGCGCTTCGGAGATGAACGGTTCCAAAGCATTATAGCCATAACCCAGTTGAGGGAGAGCGTAAGGCTTCTTTTCCATGGTTTCCTCCAAAAAATCTTCAGTTGTCGCGGGTATTAGTATAGAAAGCCGAAAAAAAAATGTCAAGTATGCCGTAGCGAAAGGATAAAAATAGTTTGTTCCTTAAAAATCCAATAGCATGGCCGTTTGTCGTTGCTGATCCCCCGGAATGCCGGATGAAAATGAAAAACGCCGCCGTCCGTTTTCCGGTCCCGGGCCGGCGCCGCAACGGACGGATCCGCCCCCGGGGGCGGAACGGAACATCGGCCGGCTCCTGGCCCTGCGGCCCGGCTTCGGTTATAATGGGCCCTGGAGGCCCGATGAAGAGAACGTCCATCCTGCTGGCCGTGCTGGCCATGCCCCTGCTGCTGGCGGGAGCCGATGATCCCCTGACCGTCGCCGAGAGTTCCGGGTACGCGAGGACCTCGCTGTACGGCGACGTCATGCGCTTCTTGTACCAGGTCCAGGGGATTTCGGGCCAGGTGAAGGTGGTGCCGCTCGCCGTCTCCACCGAGGGGCGGGTGATCCCGCTGGTGGTCGTGAGCCGGGAGGGGATCGCCCGTCCCGGCGAGCTTCATTCGGCGGGAAAGCCCGCGGTGCTGGTCATGGCCAACATCCATGCCGGCGAGGTGGAGGGCAAGGAAGCGTCGCTGATGCTCATCCGCGACCTCGCGCGGGGCGGCTTCCCCGGCCTGCTCGACCGCCTGGTGCTACTCTTCATCCCAATCTTAAACGCGGACGGCAACGACAAGCTGGGCCGTAACCGCCGCGACCTTGGCCCCGAGCTGGCGGGCGTGCGCGCCAACGGCCAGAACCTCGACCTGAACCGCGACTACATGAAGCTGGAGTCGCCCGAGGTGCGGGCGCTGGTCGACCTGTTCAACGCCTGGGACCCGCTGCTGACCGTCGACATGCACACCACCAACGGCTCCTACCACAGCGAGCCGGTGACCTATGCCACCCTGCTCAACGCCAACGGCCACCCGGCGCTGGCCGACTTCATGTGGCGGAAGCTCTTCCCGGCCGTGGCCCGCGGGCTCAAGTCGGAGGACGGGTTCGACAGCGTCCCCTACGGCAACTTCGCCGACCGCGAGCATCCGGAGAAGGGTTGGGAGAGCGACGCCCTGGAGGCGCGCTACGGCTCCAACTACGTCGGCCTGCGCAACCGCTTCAGCATCCTGGACGAGAACTATTCCTATGCCGATTTCAAGACGCGCGTGCTCGCCTCGCGGGCCTTCGTCACCCGGGTCCTGGCCTTCGCCGCCGAGAACGCCGGCGTGATGGCCGGGATCGCGCGCCGCGCCGACCGCGAGACGGCCGCCGCCTTCGCCGCCGCGCCCTTCGCGCTCGAGTTCAAGCTGGAGAAGCTGTTCGACGTCACCGTCAGGAGCTACGAGTTCGTGCGCGAGGCGATCCAGCCCGAGGACCGCGCCAAGTATCCCCCCTGGGTCGGCGACTTCGTCATGAAGAAAACCGACGTGCCGCGCGACTACCGGGTGCCTTACTTCGCCCTGGCCGTGCCCACGCGCACCCTGCCGTTGCCGGCCGGCTACGTGCTGCCTCCCTTCCAGGAGGAGGCGCTGGCCCTGCTCCGGCGGCACGGCATCCGCGTCGAGCGGGTCCTGGAGGGGTTCCGCGCCGAAGCCGAGAGCTTCCGCATCGAGGCGCTGGAGGTCGGCAAAACCCTGTTCCAGGGCCATGCGCTGCTGGCGCTCAAGGGCCGCTACGAGAAGGGGGAGGAGGACATCCCGGCCGGCTCCCATTACATCGGCCTCGACCAGCCGCTGGCCCGCCTGGTGCCGGTGCTGCTCGAGCCCGAGTCGAGCGACGGCCTGGCCGCCTGGGGCTTCTTCAACCGCGTCCTTGTCCAGCAGTGGAGCAATGCCCTGGGCCCATACCCCGTGCGCCGCCTGGCGCGGCGCCCGGCGGCGCCGCTGCGGACGGAGTGAGACCGCCATGCTGGAGACCCTGAGCGAACGCCTGGGCAAGGTGCTGCGCACCCTGCGCGGCGAGGTGAAGGTCACCGAGGAGAACATGCGCGAGGCGCTGCGCGAGATCCGCCTGGCGCTGCTGGAGGCCGACGTCAATTTCCGCGTGGTCAAGCAGTTCGTCGAGAACGTGCGCCAGAAGTCGCTGGGCCGCGAGGTCCACGACAGCCTCAATCCCACCCAGCAGGTGATCCAGATCGTCCAGCAGGAGCTGACCGCCATGCTGGGCTCCGAGAACCGCGAGCTCAACCGCAGCCCGGTCAAGCCCACGGTGGTCATGCTGGCGGGGCTGCAGGGCTCGGGCAAGACCACCAGCGCCGGCAAGCTGGCCCTGCACTTGAAGGGGCTGGAGCGCAGCTGCCTGCTCTGCTCCTTCGACCTGAAGCGCCTCGCCGCCGGCGAGCAGCTGGAGACCATCGCCCGCGAGGGCGGCATCGCCTATTTTCCGCTCGCGGGCAACGACCTGCTGGCGCTGGCGGCGGACGTGCGCCGGGCCGCCGCCGAGACCGGCTATGATTACGTCATCGCCGACACGGCCGGCCGCCTGCACGTCGACGACGAGCTGATGGCCGAGTTGCGCCAGGTCAAGGAGGCGCTGCAGCCGGCCGAAACCATCTACGTCGCCGACGCCCTGACCGGCCAGGACGCGGTGAACTCGGCCCAGGCCTTCGCCGCGACGATCGGCATCGACTCGATCCTGCTCACCAAGCTCGACGCCGACGCCCGCGGCGGCGCCGCGCTCTCCATCGTCAGCGTCACCGGCAAGCCGATCAAGTTCGTCGGCAGCGGCGAGAAGCCCGGCGACCTGCAGCCCTTCCATCCCGGGCGCCTGGCCTCGCGCATCCTGGGCATGGGCGACATGCTGACCCTGATCGAGAAGGCGCAGAAGCAGTTCGACGAGAAGCAGGCCGAGGCCCTGTCGCGGCGCATGCTGGAGAACGAGTTCGGCATGGACGACTTCCTGGCCCAGCTGAAGCAGATGGAGAAGCTGGGCCCCATGGACGAGATCGTGGGTATGCTGCCCGGGCTGGGGCTCAAGGGCGGCCTGGCGGCGGGGGCGCTCGATGGCAAGCGCCTGCGCCACACCATGGCCGTGATCGAGTCCATGACCCGCCGCGAGCGGGAGAACCCGCGTGTCATCGACGGCCGCCGCCGCCAGCGCATCGCCCGGGGCTCGGGAAGGCCGGTTTCCGAGGTCAACCAGGTGCTGAAGGGCTTCCTGGAGATGAAGAAAAATTTCAAGAAGCCCTTTTTCCGCAAGCTGCTCAAAAGATTTGACAATGCCGGAAAAATAAGGTAGATTGATGCTTCGCAAGTTCAATTAGGAGTGTCATTCATGGTTGTCATCCGCCTGACAAGATTCGGTGGCAAAAAGAAGCCCCATTACCGCGTCGTCGCCGTGGACCGGGAGAAGCCAAGGGAATCGAGATACATCGACCTGCTCGGCCAGTACAACCCCCTGACCAAGCCCGCCGGAATCAAGATCGACATGGAGAAATACAACGAGTGGATCCGCAAGGGAGCCCAACCTTCCGTGACGGTCCGATCTCTCGTCAAGCAACTAAATACTGGAAAGTAAGGAGGGCAACGTGAAACAACTCGTGGAAACCGTCTGCAAATCTCTCGTTGACAATCCGGACCAAGTCTCGGTGACCCAGATCGACGGCGAGCAGACCACGATCCTGGAGCTTCGCGTTCACCAATCCGACCTGGGCAAGGTGATCGGCAAGCAAGGGAGGACCGCCCGCGCCATCCGCACCATCCTGGCCGCCGCCGGCATGAAGCAGAGGCGGCGCTACAACTTGGAAATAATCGAGAGCTTCGAGCAGCAGCCCCATTGAGCGTCATTGCTCCTGATCGGCAAGATTACGCGCACCAGGGGGAATAGGGGGGAATTGATCGTCAGCCTGGCCCCCGGCGCCTCCGCGCCGCGGACGGGAAGCCAGATCGAACTGCGCTCGAGCCGGCGCGTCCAACCGTACACCGTCGAGGGGATCGCCTTGTCCCCCGGCGAAGCCGTTCTCTCCCTGAGCGGGGTCGACGGCATCCCCGACGCCCTGCGCCTCGTCGGCTGCGAGCTGTGGGCCGACGGGCCGCCGGCCGCCGCCGGCGACGACCCCGCCCTGCTCGGCTTCCGCGTGTTCGACCGCCAGGGCGACTGCTGGGGCACCGTGGTGTCGCAGCCGCGCTTTTCCCTGAACCAGGTGCTGGAGGTCGCGGAGGAGGGCACGGGCAGGACCATCCTGGTCCCCTGGCACCCGGAACTGGTGGTGCGCGTCGACCGTCCGGCCCGCATCCTGGTCATCGACCCGCCCCCTGGGCTGCGGGAGCTGAACCGATGAAGGCCTCGGTCATCACCATCTTCCCCGACATGCTGCGGGGCTTCCTGGGCTACGGCCTGCTGGAGAAGGCCGTGCGCAACGGGCTGCTGCACGTGGACGTCCTTGACCTGCGCGCCTTCAGCCGCGACAAGCACCGCAAGGTGGACGACCGCCCATTCAGCGGCGGCCCGGGCATGGTGCTCATGCCCGATCCGCTCTTCCGCGCCGTCGAGCACGCGCAGGCCGGGCAACCCGGCCGGGTGATCCTCTTTTCGGCCTACGGCCGGGTCCTCAGCCAGCGCCGGGTCAAGGAGCTGGCCGCCCTGGAGCACCTGGTCCTGGTCTGCGGCCGCTACGAGGGGGTCGACCAGCGCTTCATCGACGAGTGCGTCGACGAGGAGATCTCGCTGGGCGAGTACGTGCTGATGGGCGGAGAGGTGGCCGCCGAGGCGCTGCTGGAGGCGGTCAGCCGCATGCTCCCCGGCGTGGTCGGCAACCCCGAGTCGGTGCAGTCCGACTCGTTCTACCGGCAGGACCAGGTCGCCTTCCCGCAGTACACCCAGCCGCGCTCCTACCGCGGACTCGAGGTCCCGGAGGTGCTGCTCTCGGGCGACCACGAGCGCATCCAGGCCTGGCGCGCGCGCCACAGGAAAACAAGGAGAATGAAGAATGAAGCGAATCGTTGAGTGCGTCCCCAATTTTTCGGAAGGCCGCGACCCGGCCGTCATCGCCCAGATCACCGACGAGATCAAGAAGGTCGCCGGCGTCGAGCTGCTGGACGTCGATCCCGGCCGCGACACCAACCGCACCGTCGTCACCTTCGCCGGCGAGCCGGAGGCGGTGGCCGAGGCGGCTTTCCAGGCCATCCGCCGGGCCGCCGAGGTGATCGACATGTCCCGCCACACGGGGGCGCATCCGCGCATGGGCGCCACCGACGTCTGCCCCTTCGTGCCCGTGTCGGGCGTGACCATGGCCGACTGCGTGGAGATCGCCCGCCGGTTGGGCCAGCGCGTGGGCGACGAGCTGGGCATCCCCGTCTACCTGTATGAGGAGGCGGCGAGCGCGCCGGAACGCCGCAGCCTGGCCTACCTGCGCGAGGGCGAGTACGAGGGCCTGGGCGAGAAGCTGAAGAAGAAGGCGTACAAGCCCGACTTCGGCAGGGCCGCTTTCAACGCCAGGTCCGGCGCCACCGTCATCGGCGCCCGCGAGTTCCTCATCGCCTACAACGTCAACCTCAACACGCGCAACGTCAAGCTGGCCAAGGAGATCGCCAACCGCATGCGCGAGAAGGGCTACACGGTGAAGAACCCCGAGACCGGGGAAAAGGAGAACGTCCCCGGCACGCTCAAGGCCGTGCGCGCCGTCGGCTGGTACATCCCCGAGTACCAGATGGCGCAGATCTCGGTCAACCTGCTCAACTACACCGTCACGCCGCTCTACCGCGTCTTCGAGGAGGCCGAACGCCTCGCCGCCGAGTTCGGCGTGCGCGTGACCGGCAGCGAGCTGGTCGGGCTCATCCCCCTGGAGGCCGTGCTGCAGGTGGGGCGGCACTACCTGCGCAAGCAGGGCTGCAGCCGCGGCGTGGACGAGAAGGAGCTGGTGCGCGTTGCCGTGCAGAGCCTGGGACTGGCCGAGCTCTCGCCCTTCAAGTCCGAGCACAAGATCATCGAATACCGCTTCCGCCGCCAGGGAGCGCTGGCCGCCATGGACCTGGCGGCCTTCTGCGCCGAGCTGGCCTCCGACTCGCCCGCGCCCGGCGGCGGCAGTATCGCCGCCCTCAACGGCGCCCTGTCGGCCGGCCTGAGCGCCATGGTGGGCAACCTCACCTTCGCCAAGAAAGGCTACGAGGACGTCCGCGCCGAGATGGAGATCGTGGCCGAGAAGGCCCAGCCGCTGAAGGATTTCTTCATCGAGGCCATCGACAAGGACACCGAGGCCTTCAACCGGCTGATGGCCGCCTTCGCCATGCCCAAGAAGAGCGACGAGGAGAAGAAGGCCCGCCAGGAGGCCATCGACGCGGCGACCAAGGGGGCGACGCTGGTGCCCTTCACCGTGCTGGAGCGCTCGCGCACAGCCGCCGAGCTGGCCCTGGCCGTGGCCAAGAAGGGCAACCGCAACTCGCTCTCCGACGCCGGCGTGGCCGGCCTGGCCGCCGCCCTGTGCGCAGAGGGCGCCCTCTACAACGTGCTGATCAACACCCAGGAGATGCCCGACGCCCCCTTCCGCAGCGAGACCCGCGCCCAGGCGCGCAAGATGTGCCAGTCGGTGCTGGAGACCGTCGCCAAGGTGCGCGAGGAGATGGACAGGGCTTTGGCGGATTAGAAACGCGCCATCGTGATTCGTAAGGCGTAATTCGTAATTCGCAGGAAAACCGCCAGGGATCGTCCTTGATTGTTTCGAATTACGAATTACGACAGATCGATCGTGCCAGCTATCGCAATTCGTAAGGCGTGATCCGTAACTCGTAACCGTAAAGCTCGCCCCTTTGCCTTCTCTTCCGAATCACGAATTACGAATTACGAATATCTATTTGTCCCGGGCCTGGAAGATCCTGTCCACCACCACCAGCAGGACGTAGAACAGGAACATGAAGGCGAACAGGGCCAGCATGCCCTTGGCCGTAACGGCCAGGGCCATGCGCAGGACGCGGACAACGGCTGCGCTCATGGTGCCCCTCCTCAGTGGACCAGCGCCAGGATCAGGCCGCCGGCCAGAACCGATCCGATCTGCCCCGAGACGTTGGCGCTGACGGCGTACATCAGCAGGTAGTTGCTCGAGTCCTCCTTCAGCCCCATGGTGTGGATCACCCGGGCCGACATGGGGAAGGCCGAGATGCCGGAGGCGCCGACCATGGGGTTCACCTTGCGCCGCAGGAACAGGTTGAGGAACTTGGCGAAGAGGACGCCGCCGGCGGTGTCGAAGATGAAGGCCACCAGACCGAGGCCGATGATGAACAGCGTCGAGAGCTGCAGGAAACGGTCGGCGGTCATGGTCGAGGCGATGGTGATGCCCAGCAGCAGGGTGACCAGGCTGGACAGCTCGTTCTGGGCGGCCAGCGACAGCTTCTTCAGCACACCGCACTCGCGCACCAGGTTGCCGAACATCAGGAAGCCGATCAGGGCCACGGCCGTGGGCGCGAAGAACCCGGTCAGCAGCGTGACCAGGATGGGGAAGAGGATGAGGGTGGTTCGCGAGATCGGCCGCTGGTTGCCGTCCATGCGGATGCGGCGCTCGCCCTTCGTGGTCAGCAGCTTGATCACCGGCGGCTGGATGATGGGCACCAGGGCCATGTAGGAATAGGCGGCCACCGAGATGGGGCCCAGCAGGTTGCGGGCGAAGCGGCTGGCCACGTAGATGGAGGTGGGACCGTCGGCCGAGCCGATGATGCCGATCGCGGCCGCCTCCTTCAGGCCGAAGCCCAGCAGCGTGGCGGCGATCATGGTGAAGAAGATGCCGAACTGGGCGGCGGCGCCGAACAGCAGCAGCATCGGCTTGCGGAACAGGGGGCTGAAGTCGATCATGGCGCCGATGGCCACGAAGATCAGCAGGGGAAAGATCTCGGTCAGGATGCCGGCGCGGAAGAAAATGGAGAGCGCGCCGGCGACGGTCTCCCCGCCCTCGACCTGGTCGAGGACCGACGAGAACGGGATGTTGACCAGGATGGTGCCGAAGCCGATGGGCAGCAGCAGGGCGGGCTCGTACTCCTTGCGGATGGCCAGGTAGATGAGGATGCCGCCGATGGCCATCATGACCAGCTGCTTCCATGTCAGGGCGGTGAGCCCGATGAAAAGTCCTTGCATGGGGTTTTCCTCGCGGGGATGCCCCATCGTACCTCTTTCCCAGCCGCCTGTCAACGCGGCGGGGCCGGCCCGCGGCGCCGCCGGCCCTTTACTTTTGCCTTTGTAGAGTAGGATACTATAGGGGCTTGTCCGGGAGGGGGACGTGAACGAAGCGCAGGGTGAAGGAAACGGCACGGAGTCGCCGGAGACGGTCCGCCGCTCGGCGCAGCAGGGTGACGTTCGCAGCCAGGCGCGGCTGGGACGGATGCTGCTGCATGGCGAGGGGATCGAACGCGACGTGCGGCAGGCGCTCAGCTGGCTGCGCGCGGCGGCGGACCAGGGGGATGGCGGGGCGCAGGCCGACTTGGGCCACATGGTCGAGCGCGGGCTCGGCGTCGAGGCCGATCCCAAGCAGGCGCGGGGCTGGTACGAGCTGGCGGCGGCCCAGAAGAACGCCCTCGGCCTGGTCCGCCTCGGCGACCTCTTCCTGAACGGCGTCGGGCTCGAGCGCAGCTACCGCAAGGCTTTTTCCCGCTATCTGCAGGCGGCCGAGCAGTCCGGCGATCCCGAGGGCGCCGCGCTGGCGCGCCTGCGGATCGCCGCCATGTACGGCCAGGGCCGGGGCGTGGAAAAGGACCTGCGCCGGAGCTTCGAGTACACCCTGCAGGCGGCCGAGCTGGGATGTGTCGAGGCGCAGCGCCTCGTGGGCGCCATGTACCGGGACGGGACGGGGACCGAGCGCGACCACAAGAAGGCCATGCGCTGGCTGCAGAAGTCGCTCCGCCAGGAGGGGACGGCCGCCGACAGCGCCATGGGCGACCTGTACCGCGACGGCCGCTTCGTCGAGAAGGACGACGCCGAGGCCATGCGCTGGTACAAGAAGGCGGCGGACAAGGGGGACGCCTACGCCAAGCAGGAGTGGCTGAAGCTGCAGCAGCGGGAGCTTTCCGCCGAGGCGCCCAGCAGGGCCGCGGCCGCCCCCCCGCCGCCGGCCGAAGCCCGGACGCGCGCGACTGGCGCCGCCGCCCCGGACACGGCGGCTGCGCCCGTTCTGGAAAGAAAGGACGAAGGCGGAGCCGCGCCCCCCGCCGGCCGCCTGCCGGCGGCCCAGCCCCCCGCACCCCCCCGCCCGCGCCGGGATGCCGGGAAGGCGAAGCCCCTCCCGGCCAGGCAGCCCGGCGCCAGGGGGCGAAAAACGCTCGTCCGCGTCGCCCGCGTCTATCTGGCCGGCGTGGTCGCCGTCGCCGCCCTGGCCCTGGTCGTGCGCGTCCTCGCCTGGCGCGGCGGGGCGCCGGACCGCTCCGGGCTGCCGGACCCGGCGCGAGACGATTCCCTGCGCTGGCGCGGATACCTGCCGCCGTTGTCCCCGTCGCCCGCGCCGCCGCCGGAGGCCTTCCGCGGCACCGCGCCGGCGAAGGCCGCACCGGTCGCCAGGGCCGCGCCGCGCCAACCGGCCGTGACCGCCGCGCCCGCCGCCGCGGCCGCGCCGCCGCCCATGCCCCGGCTGCGGAGCGACTCGCGCGCGCTGGACGAGGCGGGGATCCGCGACATGCTGGCGGCGCGCAACCTGTTCGACGCGGCGCGGAATCCCGGCGGCGGCACCCGCCGGCGCTACGAAGAGACGGCCGTCGCGGGCGTGCGCCTGATCGTCGATGCCGACAACGGACTGGTCTGGACGCGGCAGCAGAACCCGGTGCGCATGAACCGGGAGCGGTCGCTGGAGTGGATCGCCTCGCTGAACCGCATCGCCTACGGCGGCCGGCGCAGCTGGCGGCTGCCGACGGCCGAAGAGGCGGCCTCGCTGCTGCAGGCGCCCGGCGGCGCCGGTCAGGGCTTCGTGGACGGGGCCTTCGGAAGCGGGCTGGCGGAGGCCTGGACCGGCGACTCCCAGGCGGCGGCCTCCTCCTGGAGCATCGACTTCCGCGAAGGCACGCTGCGCGGCGCCAGGAACAAAACCCGGCTGATGACGCTGATGGTCAGCTCCGAGCCCGCGCCGGCCGCCCCCGCCGCCGCCGGCGGCAGCGGGGATTGAAGCGCGATTGCCATGGCCGGGAAAAAATGTTAGAATGCAGGCTGATAGGCCCGCCGCCCGCCCGGCGCCGGGGCTAGAGGCCTTCAACAGCTTCTGGAAAAAGCCCGACCGACGCAAGGCAAGGTTTCACCCAATACGGAGGCACGATGGCGCTCGATAAAAAACTGCTCGACCTGGTGACGCGCAAGGAAAAGGCCCGGCTGGCCGGCGGCGAGAAACGCATCGCCGCCCAGCACGAGAAGGGCAAGTACACGGCGAGGGAACGCGTCGAGAAGATCCTCGATCCCGGCAGCTTCGAGGAGTTCGACCTGTTCGTCACCCACCGCTGCGGCGACTTCGACATGCAGAAGAACCAGCCGCCGACCGACGGCGTCATCACCGGCTACGGCACCATCCAGGGGCGGCTGGTTTTCGTCTTCTCCCAGGACTTCACCATCTTCGGCGGCTCGCTCTCCAAGGCTTACGCCGAGAAGATCGTCAAGGTCATGGAGACGGCGGCCAAGGTCGGCGCGCCGCTGATCGGCATCAACGACTCGGGCGGCGCCCGCATCCAGGAGGGAGTCGACTCGCTGGCCGGCTACGCCGACATCTTCCTGCGCAACGTCCTCTATTCCGGCGTCGTGCCGCAGATCTCGCTGATCCTCGGCCCCTGCGCCGGCGGTGCCGTCTATTCGCCGGCCATCACCGACTTCGTGATGATGGTGGAGAAGACCTCCTACATGTTCCTCACCGGCCCCAAGGTGGTCAAGCAGGTGACCCAGGAGGACGTGACCACCGAGCAGCTCGGCGGCAGCGGCGTGCATGCCAGCAAGAGCGGCGTGGCCCACCTGGTGTATGCCAGCGAGGACGCCTGCTTCGAGGGGCTGCGCCGGCTGCTCTCCTTCCTGCCCCAGAACAACGCCGCCCCGCCGCCCGTCCTGCCCGGCAGCGACCCCGTCGACCGGCTGGAGGCGAAGCTGAACGAGATCGTCCCCGGCAACCCCAACCAGCCCTACGACATGAAGGAGATCATCACCCGGGTGGTCGACCACCGCGACTTTTTCGAGACGCAGCCGCAGTACGCCGCCAACATCATCACCGGCTTCGCCCGCCTCAACGGCCGGCCGGTGGGGGTGGTGGCCAACCAGCCCAAGGTCATGGCCGGGGTGCTGGACAACGCCGCCTCGATCAAGGCCGCCCGCTTCGTCCGCTTCTGCGACGCCTTCAACATCCCGCTGCTGGTCTTCGAGGACGTGCCCGGCTTCATGCCCGGCACCAACCAGGAGTATAACGGCATCATCCGCAACGGCGCCAAGCTGCTCTTCGCCTTCGCCGAGGCCACCGTGCCCAAGATCACGGTGATCGTGCGCAAGGCCTACGGCGGCGCCTACTGCGTCATGAGCTCCAAGCACATCCGCGGCGACGTCAACCTGGCCTGGCCCAGCGCCGAGATCGCCGTCATGGGCCCCGACGGCGCCGTGGAGATCATTTACAGCGAGGAGCTGAAGAAGGCCGAGGACGCGGGGCGAAAGAAGGAAGAGCTGAAGGACCTGTACCGCGACCTGTTCGCCAACCCCTACAGCGCCGCGCGCAAGGGATACATCGACGACGTCATCGAGCCGGCCGGCACGCGGTTGCGCCTGGTCAAGGCGCTGGAGATGCTGGCCGCCAAGCGCGACGCCAACCCGCCCAAGAAGCACAGCAACATCCCGCTGTGAACCGGAGGCCCAGGTGGACATCAAGAAGAGCCTGAAGGACTGGCTGGCCGGGCGCCGGCAGAAAGAAGAGGGTGCCGCGGAGCCCGTCGCCGCGCCCAGTGCGGCCGCGGAGGCGGCGCCTGCCGAGGAACTCGATCCGGCGGTCGTCGCCGCCATCGCCGCGGTGATCGCCGTCGAGGTGAAGATGTTCCAGTCCCTGCAGGGGGCGCGCTTCACCTTCGGCGCCGGCGCCGCCCCGCAGGGCTGGAGCGAGACCGGGCGGCTGCTGGTCCGCCCCTACCAAGGAGTACGCTAAAATGAACGAGTACGTGCTGAGCATCAACCAGAAGGAATACCGCGTCGAGCTCGGCGAGATCAATGCCGACTACGCCCTGCTGCAGGTCAACGGCCGCGAGTTCCGCGTCGACCTCAAGCAGCTCGGCCTGGCCAAGCTGATGCCCGTCCCGGCGGCGGCCGTCGAGGCCCGCCCGGCGGCGGCAGCGGCCGCCCCGGCCGCCGGCATCGCGCCCGCGCCCGCCGCCGCGCCCGTCGCCGTCCCCGGCGGCGAAGCCTCCAGCGTCGTCAAGGCGCCCCTGCCCGGGCTGATCATCGACGTCAAGGTGCGCGAGGGCGAGAAGGTCAAGGCCGGGCAGAACATCGTCGTCATGGAGGCCATGAAGATGGAGAACCAGATCCAGGCCACCGCCGACGGCACCGTCAAGAAGATATTCGTCAAGAAGGGCGACAACGTGGCCGAGGGGAACGCGATGGTCGAGATCGCCCGTTCCGACATGGCCAGCCTGTAGATCCCCATAGGAGGAGAACATGAGCAAGATCATCTCCGTCGTGCCGAACATTTCGGAAGGCAGCGACCAGGCGTTCATCTCCGGGCTGGTCGAGAAGCTGCAGGCGGTCCGCGGCCTGGTGATGCTGGACACCTCGCGCGACAGCGTGCGCAACCGCACCGTCTTCTCCTTCAGCGGGCCCCAGGAGGCGATCTTCGCCGGCGGCCTGCTGCTGTACCGCGAGACCTTGGCCCGGGTCGACATGCGCAAGCACCGCGGCGAGTACCCGCGCCTGGGAGCCGTCGACGTCTTCCCCTTCGTGCCGCTGAAGGAGGCGACGATCGAGGAGACCGTCGCCATGTCGGTGGCCTTCGCCGAGAAGGTGGCCGCCGAGTTCCAGATCCCCGTCTACCTCTACGGCGAATCGGCGCGCTTCCCCATGCGCCGCTTCGTCGAGAACATCCGCGAGGGCGAGTACGAGGGCCTGGAAAAGAAGCTGCAGGACCCGCGCTGGAAGCCCGACTTCGGCCCCGCCGCCTTCCGGCCCGAGGCCGGCGCCACCATCATCGGCGCCCGCTATCCCATGATCTCCTTCAAGGCCGTCCTGGACTCCCCCGAGGAGGCGGTCGCCGAGGCCATCGCCTGGCCCATCCAGCACGCCTGCGGCGGCCTGGCCCACGTCAATGCCTACGCCGGCCTGGACAGCGAGCACCGCGCGGCGCAGATCACGGTGACCATCGCCAACTACCGCGCCATGCCCATGTACCGCGCGCTGGAGATGCTGCGCTTCGAGGCCCGGCGCTACGGCGTGAGCGTGCGCAAGGTGGAGATGATCGGCCTGGTCCCGGAGACGGCCTTCATCGAGTCGGCGTTCTACTACATGGGCATCCAGGACTTCTCCTTCGACAAGATCCTCGAGCGCCGCATCCAGGCCGACATCGACGAACTGAACCGCCCGCTCTGATCCGCCGCCGGCGGCAGGCCGGAGAATGGCCGCGATCCTCGAGATATTCCGCGCCGCCCTGGCCGCCGTCGATCCCCGCCGGTTGGTCTCCGCGGAGCTCCGCCGGCTCGACCTCGCGGGCGCCTTCGACCCGCGCCGCTTCCCCCGCATCGTCATCGCGGGCGCGGGCAAGGCGGCGGCGGGAATGGGGCTGGCCGCCGAGGAGGTGCTCGGCGAACGGATCGCCTCCGGGGTCCTGGCCCTGCCCCGCGGCGATCCATCCCCCTTCCGCGTCATTACGCCCATCGCGGCCGGCCATCCGCTCCCTGACGAGGAAAGCGAGCGGGCGGCGCGCGCCGCCCTGGCCGCGCTGCGGGCGTCGGGCGGGGAGACCCTGGTCCTGTTCCTGCTGTCGGGCGGCGCCTCGGCGCTGCTGGCGGCGCCGGCGCCGGGGATCACCCTGGCCGACAAGCGGAAGGCGACGGAGCGGCTCCTGCGTGCCGGCGCCGCCATCGCCGAGCTGAATGCCGTGCGCAAGCACCTCTCGGCGGTCAAGGGCGGGCGGCTGGCCGCGGCCGCCCATCCCGCCGCCGTGCTGACCCTGGTCCTCTCCGACGTTCCCGGCGATGATCCCGGCGTGATCGGCTCCGGGCCGACCGCGGCCGACCTTTCCACCTTCGCCGACGCGCTGGCGGCGATCGAGCGCCTCGGCGGGCGCGGCGCCTTTCCCGGGCCGGTGCTCGAGCTTCTGGAGAGGGGAGCGGCGGGCGGCGCCGAGGAGACGCCGAAGCCGGGCGACCCGCTGCTGGAGCGCTCGGAGCTGCGCATCATCGGCGGCAGTGCCTCGGCGCTGGCGGCAGCGGCCGCGAAGGCCGCGGCCCTGGGCTGGCCGGCCGACGTGGCGGCAACGCCGGTGGTGGGGGAGGCCAGCGAGGCGGGCCGGTGGCTCGCCGGCAGGGCCCTGCGCGCCCAGGCGGCTCTGGCGCCAGGCGGGCGGCGCTGCCTCCTCTCCGGAGGCGAGACCACGGTGACCGTGCGCGGTCCGGGGCGCGGCGGCCGCAATCAGGAGCTGGCGCTGGCCTTCGCCGTCGCCGTGGCCGGCCGTTCGGGGATCGGGCTGCTGAGCGCAGGCAGCGACGGCCGCGACGGCCTCACCGACGCGGCCGGCGCCGTCGTCGACGGCGCAACCGTGCCGCGCGCCGCGGCCCTGGAACTCGACGCGCAACGCTTTCTCTCCGGCAATGATTCCCACTCCTTCTTCGCCGAGCTCGACCGCCGCGGCGGCGGGCATCCCCTGCTGCGCACCGGGCCCACCGGCACCAACGTCGCCGACCTGCAGGTGATCCTCGTATCGCGGCCTCGCTGACGGCAGGGAAGCGCGGTTGACTTTTGCCGCCGACCGCCGATATAATCAACCTTCGCAATCCGCCACAGGAGAGATCCATGAGCCAAGAGTTCAAACCGTTCGTTTCCGCGGACAAGAACCTGAAGGAGTTCACCCTGCGCGCCCTGCTGATCGGCCTCTTCCTGGCGGTCCTGCTGGGCGCGGCCAACGCCTACCTGGGGCTGAAAGCCGGCATGACCATCGCCGCCACCTATCCGGCCGCGGTGCTGGGCATGGCGGTGCTGCGCCTGTTCAAGGACCACAACATCATCGAGGAGAACTTCACCCGTACCGTCGGCTCGATCGGCGAGTCGGTCGCCGCCGGCGCCATCTTCACCCTGCCGGCCTTCCTCATCGCCGGCGTCTGGTCGCCGGAGTTCTTCGGCAGCGTCGGCGGCTGGCTCAAGTCGACGGTGATCATGATGGTCGGCGGCGTGGTGGGCATCCTCTTCGTCACCCTGCTGCGCCGGGTGATGGTCGAGGACCCCGAGCTGAAGTTCCCCGAGTCGGTCGCCGCCTCGGAGATCCACAAGGCGGGGCGCAGCGGCTCCACCGGCGCCAAGTACCTCTTCTACGCCATGGGCATCGGCGGCTTCATCGAGCTGCTCAAGGGCTTCAACCTGCTGGCGGCCAAGTGGGACAAGTTCTCGAGCTTCGCCTCCAAGCTGATCCCGCGCACCGGCGCCGGCGAGGGCTTCAAGGGCGTGGCCACCGGCGGCGGCTTCATGCTGAAGACGCCGGCGCTGAGCCCGGCCTTCCTGGGCGTCGGCTACATCATCGGCCCGCGGCTGGCGGCGCTGAACTTCGCCGGCGGCGTCCTCTCCTGGGGTCTCTTCGTGCCGCTGCTGACGCTGCTGCTGGCCCCGCAGTACCAGCCGGCGGTCGACGCCGGGCTGATGAGCTGGACCGACGTCTCGACCTCGGTGTTCCAGAACATCGTCAAGACCGTGGCCATCGGCGGCATGCTGATGAGCGCGGCCTTTACCCTATTCAAGATGCGCAAGAGCCTCATCGGCGGCATCAAGCGCTCGGTGGGCGACGTCAAGAAGGCCGCCACCAGCCAGCAGGCCACCCTGCGCACCGACAAGGACATCAACATCAAGATCGTCTTCACCGCCCTGCTGGCCCTGGCCGTGGTCACCTTTGTCGTCTACTGGTGGTTCATGGGCTTCAGCGGCGCCACCCTGGCGCCGGCGCTGGTGGCGGCGCTGGTCATGCTCGTGGCCGGCTTCTTCTTCGCCGCCGTCTCCGGCTACCTGGTCGGCCTGATCGGCTCCTCGAACAACCCCATCTCCGGGCTGACCCTCTCCACCCTGGTGGTCGCCGCCGTGCTGATGGTCGTGCTGGGCGCCAAGGGGCTGCCGGGCGTCACCGCCACCCTGGCCGTGGCCGGCGTCATCTGCGTAGCCGCCGCCGTGGCCGGCGAAATGCTGCAGGACCTCAAGGTGGGCCATATCCTCGGCGGCACGCCCTGGCGCATGCAGCTTGGCGACCTGGTCGGCGTCATCGTGTCGGCGCTGGTCATGTGGATCCCGCTGTTCATCCTCAACGCCGGCGACCTGAAGATGGCCGCGCTGAAGGGCTACAAGGGCGGCTTCGGCGGCGAGGTGCTGGCCGCGCCGCAGGCCGGCCTGATGGCCAACCTGTCGCAGGGCATCGTGGGCGGCGAGATGGTCTGGCCGCTGATCGTGGTCGGCATATTGATGGCCATCGGCTTCATCCTGGTGCAGGTCAAGAGCCCGATGCTGGTCTGCGTGGGCATGTACCTCTCCTTCGAGACCGTGGCCGCCATCTTCGTCGGCGGCGTCATCCGCTGGGTGGTCGACGCCCTCATCGCCCGCCGCAAATACAACGACAACCAGAAGTCGCGCATCGAGAACCGCGGCGTGCTGCTGGCCTCGGGGCTGATCGCCGGCGAGGCGCTGGTCGGGCTGGTGTTCGCCGCCATCGCCTTCTTCAACGACGGCCGCGTGCCGATGCTGGGCAAGAACCCGAACTTCCTGATCAGCATCCTGGTGTTCCTGGGCCTGGGCTACCTGCTGGTCAAGCTGCCGCTGGGCAACGCCGGCGATCCCGACGAGCCGGCGGCGCCGGCGGTGATGTAAGAAAAGGGCGTACGGCATACGGTGTACGGTTTACGGTAAAATAGAAATGAAAGGGGCGGCCTCGGGGCCGCCCTCATTTTATGATGGACAAAAAAGACAATTTTCTTGACTACGTTCCGCTGCGCAATTGCCCGTTCGGGACGGACGACAAAGGCAGGGTCTATCTTGTCAAAGAAAAGACGAAGAGCAAGCTGCTGAAAAAGATCATCTTGGCGCTGGGACGCAGCCAGGAGTTCCACATCCACCTCGACGAGCTGGGCACGGCCGCCTGGCTGGCCGTCGACGGCCGCCGCACCATCCTGGAGATCGCCGCCGGACTGAAGTCCGCCGCCGGCGGCGCCGTCGACCAGGCCGAGCCGAGACTGGCCAAGTTCTTCGCCATGCTCGCCCGCGACGGGTTCATTAGCTGGAAAGAGCTGTCGTGACAAGTGACAAGTAACGAGTGACAAGGAAGAGTGGAACTCGGCGTACGGCGCACGGCATACGGCGTACGGCAACCGCATGATGATGAC
>ENA-UOWG01000190-UOWG01000190.1-activated-sludge-metagenome-genome-assembly--contig:-NODE-190-length-94868-cov-10.991299_pt1 | contig 94868 bp, 80 predicted proteins | sample MGYA00238147_ERZ761563 | MGnify/ENA primary metagenome ERZ761563 (study PRJEB28884, sample SAMN05720216) | anaerobic digester metagenome | isolation source: active sludge of municipal...
TCTTCTTCCAGTTGAAGGACGGCGAGCAGTTGTAGGCCAGCATCTTGCCGGGGAACTGGTTTTGAATGGCTTCGGCAAATTTCCTGGCGAAGTTGAGATCCGGGGTACCGGTTTCGCACCACACCATGTCGGCGTAGGGCGCATAGGCCAGACCACGGGAAATCGCCTGCTCCAGACCCTTCTTGGTCTTGTAGAAGCCTTCGACCGTGCGCTCGCCGGTGCAGAACGGCTTGTCGTTGTCATCGCAGTCGCTGGTCAGCAGATCAGCCGCTTCAGCGTCAGTACGAGCCAGAATAATGGTCGGAACCCCGCAGACATCTGCCGCCAACCGGGCCGCAATCAGCTTTTGCACCGCTTCCTGAGAAGGCACCAGCACCTTGCCGCCCATGTGGCCACACTTCTTCACGGACGCCAACTGGTCCTCGAAATGCACCCCGCCCGCACCGGCGCGGATCATCGACTTCATCAGTTCGTGAGCGTTCAGCACACCGCCAAAACCGGCTTCAGCGTCGCCGACGATGGGCAGGAAGTAATCGAGATAGTCCTTATGTCCAGGGCCGATGCCACGGGCGCACTGAATTTCGTCAGCGCGCTTGAAGGTATTGTTAATGCGTTCGACCACCGCCGGCACCGAGTTGACCGGATACAGCGACTGATCAGGATACATCGACATGTAGGTGTTGTTATCCGCCGCCACCTGCCAGCCGGACAGATAAATGGCCTTAACACCGGCCTTGGCCTGCTGCATGGCCTGCCCGCCAGTCAACGCGCCCAGGCAGTTGACGTAGGGTTCGGTGGTAATCAGTTGCCATAATTTATCGGCGCCCCGTTGCGCCAAGCTGTATTCGATCGGCACGTTGCCGCGTAACCGCACCACCTCTTCAGCGGTGTACCCGCGCTTGATGCCTTTCCAGCGGGGATTTTCGGCCCAGTCTTTTTTTAGCTGCTCAACGCTTAGAAACGCCATGTTGCTATCCTCTTTGGGGGTTACGGGGTGGGTGGTTTGGTCATCATAATTTCGACTATTCTAATGTGGCTATGCAACATTTTACAAGGCAAAACGGTGAGTCAGCCGACCCTCTTGTTGCCTCCAATTTTTCTATCAACCGGAATCAAAAAAGATGCAGGAAATTTCAGCTACCCTTCCCGATCTGGTCGCCGATATCGGCGGCACCAACGCCCGTTTCGCCCTGGTCAACGCTCATCGGCAATTTTACGCGGAACAAACTTTGGCCTGCGCTGATTTTCCTGGACTGGCTGCCGCCAGTAATGCTTTTCTGCAATCCGTTGGCGGTGTGCGTCCCAAGCGGGCTGCTGTCGCGGTTGCCACGCCCATCGCTGGCGACTGGATTCAGTTCACCAACAGCGCCTGGTCGTTTTCGACAGAAGCTGCGCGGCAGGAATTGGAGCTGGAGCAACTGACGATCATCAATGACTTCACCGCGCTGGCGCTAGCGCTGCCTCTGCTTGAACCAGAGGAACGCCGGGTGGTCGGCGGCGGTGAGGTCATCGCTGGAGAACCCATTGCTCTGATCGGCCCTGGCACCGGATTAGGCGTATCGGGATTGATATGGTCGGGGAAGCGCTGGATTCCCCTGCAAGCTGAGGGCGGACACGCCACATTTTCTCCGGTAGATGAACGGGAATGGGCAATCAGCCGGATTCTGCAACGCCAATTCGTCCACGTCTCGCCGGAACGACTGCTGTCCGGGCCAGGTTTAGTCAATATCTATAACGCACTGGCGGAACTGGAAGGCTGGCCGGCGGAGGCGCTGACGCCAGCGGATATCACTGATCGGGCCTTGGCTGGAACCTGCGAGCATTGCCGGGATGTACTGGAGCTGTTCTGCGGCGCGCTGGGGACCGCAGCGGGCAATTTAGCCATCACGCTCGGGGCGCGGGGCGGCGTGTATATCGGCGGCGGCATCGTCCCCCGGCTGGGCGGCTTTTTTGTCCAGTCCACCTTCCGCGCCCGGTTTGAGGACAAGGGCCGGTTCAGCAGCTACCTGGCGGCGATCCCGACCTGGGTGATCACCGCCGCTAACCCGGCGTTACGCGGGGTCGCGGCGGCGCTGGCCTGAAGGTCAGGCTGCCGAGTACTCGTCCGTGTACAACTGATTGACCTTGGCCGCCATAATGAAGTCGTTTTCGTGCAAGCCATTGATCTTATGGGTGTAAAACAGGACGTTGGCGTATCCCCAGCCGAAGGTGATATCGGGATGATGCCCCTCAGCCTCGGCCAGGTCGCCCAGCCGGTTGATGAAGGCCAGTGCAGCGGCGAAAGTTTTAAAAGCAAAGCGCCGCTCCAAACGTGTGCCGTTGTCCAGCAATTGCCAGTCAGGTGCCTGCGGCAATAATGCTTCGGCTTCACTCAGGGTCAACGGGGAAATCCCACCCTGACAGGGCGTACAGGTCTTCTGTAACAGTTCCATCATGCACCTCAATTTAGCAGTTCGTAGTTTTTAGAGCAGCGAAACCTGGGAAAATCCACCTGAACCGGCCCATTCGCTATACTTTAGTCTATTCAGTCTGGACCCCAATCGGAGAATTTGCATGCGATACGCTTTACCTCTCGCCCTGAGCTTGGCGCTGATCGCTAACGCCGCCAGCGCCAAGCCACCTGCCGACGCCGCGCCGCCAGAAACGACCGCCGAGGTCAAGGCCAGCCGGGCTGCTGCGCAACAATTCAGCGCGACCTTAAAGGATGCGCTGCAGCAGGCAATGAACAGCAGTGGGCCGGTCAGCGGCATGACTGTTTGCCACGATCAAGCGGGCCAAATCGCTGACAAGCTGTCCCAGGAACTGGGGATGCTGGTGGGCCGCACCAGCCTCAAGGTCCGCAATCCGCAAAATGCACCGGACAACTGGGAGCTGGCGGTACTCAAACAGTTTGAGGCGCGCAAGGCTCAAGGTGAGCCGGTTGATAAGCTGGAATTCTCAGCCATCATCCCCGACGACCAAGGCCAGAGAACCTTCCGCTACATGAAGGCCATCCCGACCGCTACACTCTGTCTAACCTGCCATGGCGGCAGTATTTCTGCCGAAGTCGACGCCAAGCTGAAAGAACTGTATCCGAACGACAAGGCGCGTGGTTTCAAGGAAGGCGATTTGCGCGGAGCGTTCACTATCGCCAAGCCAATGCCATAAAGGAGGCTATATGAACAGTTTGGAGTGGACCCCGCATCTAACCGTCGCCACGATTATCGAACGTGACGGGCGCTTTTTGCTGGTGGAGGAATACGCTGACGGCGACGACCTGGTCTATAACCAGCCTGCTGGTCATCTGGATGAGCATGAGACGTTAGCAGCAGCGGCGATCCGCGAAACACTGGAAGAAACCGCCTGGGAGGTCGACGTCAACACGATCGTCGGCATCTATTACTGGACTCATCCCAGGGGCGAAACCTTCGTGCGTACCTGTTTCGCTGGAACCGCTCTGCACCACCACCTGGATCAACCGCTGGATCATGGCATTCAGCGAGCGGTGTGGCTGACGCGGGAAGAAATCGCTCTGCTCGGACCGAGACTGCGTAGCCCGATGGTGCTGCGCTGTATTGACGACTATCTGGCGGGCAAGCGGTATCCGCTGGATTTTTTCAGTTATCTCTAACGGCTCGCTAAGCCCCCAGGTACGCTTCCTTGACCCGTGGATCGCCCAGCAACTCCCGGCCTGCGCCAGACAGGATCACCGCGCCGGTCTCCAGCACATAAGCGCGGGAGGCGATGCGCAGCGCCATATTGGCGTTCTGTTCCACCAACAGGATGGTCACGCCCGTCTGGTTAATGTCCTCAATCACCCGGAAAATTTCCCGAACCAGCCTCGGCGCTAACCCCATGGATGGCTCGTCCAGTAACAGCAACCGACCCCGGCTCATCAAGGCTCGGCCCACCGCCAGCATCTGCTGCTCGCCGCCGGACAGGGTGCCGCTCGGTTGATCCCGCCGCTCCATCAGTCGCGGAAAGATGGTGAACACCCGGTCGTAGTCAATCTCGATTTCCTCTTTATCCTTCCGCTGCCAGGTCGCCAGCCGCAAATTTTCCTGCACCGTCAGATTGCCGAAAATCCCCCGTCCTTCGGGAACATGAGCAATGCCCAGTCCGACAATCTGGTGCGCGGGAACGCGCTGCAAATCCTGCCCCTCGAACACGATGGAACCAGCATAAGGCGTCAGGCCGGAAATCGCCCGCAGAATTGAGGTCTTGCCTGCGCCATTCGCGCCAATGAGCGTGACAATCTCACCCTTTGGCACCGAGAAAGACACCCCGTGCAAGGCGCGGATACCGTCGTAATGCACTTCCAGATCCCGCACGTCCAGTTGCAGGTTCTCCACTGCACCCGTTGCCTCACTCATCCGATTGGCCCCTCGCCCAGATACGCTTCCAACACTTTGGGATCGTTCTGGATGGCTTCCGGCGGTCCTTCCGCCAAGGTTTCGCCAAAATCCAGCACCTTGATCCGCTCGCAAATTCCCATTACCAGTTTCATCTGATGTTCAATCAGGAGAAGGGTCAGTTTAAATTCCTGGCGAATCCACTGAATGAACTCCATCAATTGATCGATTTCATTGGGATTCATGCCCGCTGCCGGCTCATCCAGCAACAACAATTCCGGTCCAATCGCCAGCGCCCGAGCGATTTCCAGCCGCCGTTGCATCCCATAAGGCAGATTCTTGGCCGTCTCGCCGGCCAGCGTTTCCAGCTTGAAAATCGACAATAGCCGTTGCGAATTCTCGATGATGCGTTCCTCTTCCCGGCGATAACGGCCAATCTGCAATAACGCTTCCAACGGACTGTAATTGGATTGGGCGTAGTGCGCGATCCGCACATTGTCCAGCACCGACAAATCGCGGAACAGCCGGATATTCTGGAAGGTACGACCGATACGCAATGCGGTGATTTGATGGGGCGTCTTGCCGACCAACTCGGTTCCCTTGAAGCGGATGCTGCCTTCCGAAGCCTGATAAACCCCGGTGATCAGGTTGAAAACGGTGGTTTTTCCGGCGCCATTGGGACCGATGATGCCCATTAATTCGCCGGCATGGAGATCCAGGTTGAAATCGCCGACCGCACACAGGCCACCGAAGAAATGCCGGACTTTAGTCGCTTCGAGCAACGTCATTATGGCGTTCCCTGTTTCTCAAGCGTTTTCAGGCGGTGATGAGCTTCCCGATCCCGGCGGGGGATAAAGCCGCGAAACTCTCGCAAGCCCATCATGCCCCGTGGCCAGTACAACATCACCAGCACCAGCAGCAACGGCATAATCACCATGCGCCAAACGCCCAGATGACGAATGAAATACTCGTTCAACGGATCAAAGATCATTTCCGGCAGCCAGGACAGCAGCCCGGCAACAGTAGATGGCCGCAGGATTTCCATGAGTCCGGTGTACAGCGTCGCGCCCAGAATGGAACCGCCAATCGAGGCAATGCCACCCAGATAGACCATGATCAAAATGTCGGTGGTCTTGATAATGTCGAACACCCGGGGACTAATGAACTGAAGCAAATGCGCGAACAGCGCCCCGGCGATGCCGGCAAAAAATGACGAGGTCATAAACGCCAGGAACTTCACCCGACGAGTGTTAACACTCATCAAATCGCTGGCGATTTCATCCTCGCGAATCGACAGGACGCCGCGCCCATATTTGGAATAAACGAAGTTTCGCACTGCCCAGACCGACACCACCACCCAGAAAAATACCCAGGGCAAAGTGGTCAGCCTTTTAATCCCCGGAATGCCGCGCGGTCCACCGATGTAGTCGATGTTTTCAATCACCGACTTGACGATCATCAGAAAGGCCAGCGTAATGATCGCCAGATAATCGCCGCGCACTTTGAACGAGGGAACCGCGACGATCAGGCCCATGAACGCCGCTGCTAATCCACCGGCTAATACCGCTAACGGAAATAATCCCGGATAAGCAGCGATGGGCAACACTTTCATAGTGAGTAACGCGGCGGTATACGCCCCAACCGCCATGAAACCGGCATGGGCCAGGGAAAACTCGCCCATATAGCCATTCACCAGATTCAGACTAACCGCCAGAATGATATTAATCCCGACATACATCAGGACTAACTGAACATATTTATTCAGCAGGTTATATTCGGGAATAGCGAAGGCCAGGACAAAACCGATCGCCAGCAGGACGGGCAATAACCAGCGCTGTTCCAGCAACCCGTCCCAGTGATTTCTCAGCATGGCGCTCATACTTTCTGTATCCGTGGCTGGCCTAGAATGCCGTAGGGCCGAATGACGATCAGCAGTAGCAGCAGGGTAAAGGCTACGAAATCCCGGTATGTGGAAGGAAAAAAGGCCGCAACCATGATCTCCACTCCGCCCAGGATAAACGCGCCGATCATCGCGCCGCGAATATTGCCGATGCCGCCCACGACCGCGGAAATAAACGCTTTCCACCCCACCATAATCCCCATGTAGGGATCAATGACTGGATAAGCCAAGGCGTACATGGTCCCCGCCGCGCCCGCTAAACCGGCGCCAATGGCAAAGGTGATGGAAATAATCAGATTCACTGGAATGCCCATCAGCGGCACAAAGGTCTTGTCCCAGGAAATGGCGCGCATAGCCATGCCGACCGGCGTGCGATGCACCACATAATCCAGCACGATCATTAACCCCAGCGACAGGAAGATAATGATGACTTGCAAGGAAGAAACAGAAACGCCGCCCAGATTCCAGGTCACATTTTCCAGTAACGGCGGAATATGCTTGGGATAAGGGGCCAGCGCCAGCGTGAAATTCTCCAGGAACAGCCCCACACCCAATGCAGTGATGATGGCGGACACCCGAGGCGCATTGCGCAGCGGTTTATAGGCCAGTCGCTCAATCACCACGCCCAACAAGGCCGCGCCCAGCATGGTCAATAGCAGAGTCGGCGCAAAGGACAAACCCAGTGCGGTCGCCGCCAGAAAGCAAAAGAAAGCACCGATCATGAACACATCGCCGTGAGCGAAATTGATCATGGTCAGGATGCCATAGACCATGGTGTAGCCCAGAGCGATCAGGGCGTAGATGCTGCCCAGTTGCAGGGCGTTCAAAATTTGTTGAAGCCAATAGACGATCCCGTCGCTCAAGGTCGTAGCCCGCTATGCCGTAAATTGACAAAAACCCTCTCCTCGGCGGCCTGCCAGAGTGAGAGGGTTAGGAGAAGATCAGGACGTGATCAAGGTTTGGCGTTGGTGAAGTAGGTGAACTTGCCGTCCTTGATTTGCAGGATCACCGCGCTCTTGATCGGATCGCGTGAATCGGCCTGGAACTTCATATCGCCGGTGACGCCCTTATAGCTGGGCAGGGTGGACAAAGCATTGCGGATCGCCTCACGGTCCGCCTTACCGGCGTTCTTGATCGCGCCGAACAGCAACCCGAAAGCATCATAGGTGAGCGCAGCGACATCATCCGGTTTCGCGCCGTAGGTCTTCTCGTAGTCCTCGATGAACTTCTTGGCGGCTGGCGCGGCATTGTCTGCCGCGTAATGGGTGCTGAAGTAGTAGCCATTCAGGTCGGCACCGCCCAAGGTCAACAGTTCATTGCTACCCCAGGAATCGCTACCAATGAAGGGAACATCGATGCCTAACCGCTTCGCCTGCTGCACTTGCAACGGCACTTCACTGTAATAGTTGGGCAGGAAGATCACATCCGGCTTGGCGTCCTTGATCTTGGTCAACTGCGCAGAGAAATCCTTGTCATTTGTCGTGTAGGTCTCGAACGCCACAATCTTGCCGCCCAGCTTTTCATAGTTGGCCTTGAACACCTCGGCGATGCCCTTGTTGTAGTCCGAAGCCACGTCATACAACACCGCCGCCTTTTTTGCCTTCAGATTTTCCAGCGCGAACTTGGCCAAAACGCCGCCCTGGAAGGGGTCGATGAAGCAGGCCCGGAACACATATTTCTTGGGCTGGTTGGTCGCCGTATCCAGCGTAGTCTTGGGGTTGGTCGACCAAGGTGTGATCAACACCGTCTCGGAACTCTCGGCGATTTCCGCCGCCGGGATGGCGTAACGACTGGCGTTGGGACCGACAATCGCCAGTACTTCGTCCTGGGTGATCAACTTCTGAGCAGCCGCAGCGGACTGATCGGCCTTGCCGGCGTTGTCCTCCACAGTTAGCTTGACCTTCATCTTCTCCTTGCCGACTTGCAAACCGCCGGCGGCGTTAATCTCCTTGACAGCCATTTCGGCGGCGTTCCGGCAGGATGCGCCGACTGCGGGCATATCGCCGGTCAACTCGGCAATAACGCCCAAATTAAGGGTTTTCTCTGCGCTCCAGGCGGTCAGGCCCAGGGACATCAGTACGGAAAACAATAGCAGGGACAGGGCTTTTCTCATTCAAACAGTCCTCAAGTAGCGGATTTCCAGATCTTCAGAAGCTCTGAAGGGGTGAGACGAGAAGCGAGGCAAACACCGACAGACACTTCATGATTCAAGTTGATTATAGCGTTATCCCGGTGATTTGCGCCGCCGCTATAGCGATCCCCTGGCTTCCCAGGGCGGTGCAATGATCTGCTCGGAGCGCTTGCGGCACACGGCTTCGAGTTCTTTAAGCACAGCTTCCATGCCGATAAGCTTCTCCAGAATGGCGCGGACATCGCGCAGGGTAAAAATCACATCAACATCCATTTCCAGATATTTCTCCTGTTCGGCGCGTTCCGCCCGTTCGATCGCGGCCTGAATGCTTTCCAGTGGGTCCACCTCAGTACCGAGCAGGCGGATAAACACCCGCAATTTCTGTCGCTGTTGACTGAGCCATTCGTTATATAAATAAAGCATCTCGTAGCCATCTTCGATGGAATAGGCCTTGTAGCGGAATTTCAGCTTGAGATCGTCAAACGTGCTGCGTCGGAAAATCTTGCCGGCTTTCCAGTCCTCGATGGTTTGCCGGAACTCAATGGGCAAAAAATCCACATCGGCTTCAATACGGTTTTTGATGAACTCCAGATCGTGGACTTCTTTCTCGACGAGTTCAGCGACCGAACGCACCTGCTGGTGAAGCGCCTCAGTTCGGGTATAGGTCCTTTCAACAGGCTTACCCGGCGTTTTAGTCGCGGCCAGCCGATTCCCTTCCCGTTCCGCCTCGACCCACTCGGCGATAGCATCCTCGACCGCCCGCAGGCGTTCCTCGCCCCCTTCAATTTCCCGACGCTCTTCGCTGGCGCGCCGGTGGCGAATCCGTTCGGCCTCAGCCTGTTCGGCTGCCGCCCACTCAGCAATAGCCTGTTCCACTGCCGCTCGCTCGGCGGCGGCCCGCTCGGCGGCGGCCTGTTCCGCTGCCAGCCGCTTGGCCGCCAGTCGTTCCGCTGCCGCCCGGTTGATCGCCGCACTTTTCGCCCGTAATTTCTGCTCGGCGGTGGCCTTCTCCATCGCGGCTTTCTCCACGGCAGCCCGCTTCGCTGCTAACAGCCGTTCGTCAAACCGCTGCTTTCGCGCCTGGCTATAGCGCAAAATCAACCAGCCGCCGCCACTGATGACCGCCGCCAAGACTACCAGCACCACCAGACTGGTCAATTGCCAACTGCTCATGCGCCGCCCATTCTCGATATCCAATTCAAATTGTTAAGCCTCGCCGCCGAACAAGTCCAGCAGGCGCGGCAACAGCAGCGCCAGTTCCCCGGCCATCAGTGCAAATTCAGCGTCGAACACCGCTTCCGGGGAATGGGTCACATCATCCTGCAACGACTCGCGCACGACATCCAGAAACTGCAATCGGCGCACGACCAGCGCTTCGTCCAGCACGAACGCCAGCCGGTCATTCCAGATCAACCCCAACTGGGTCACCTGTTTGCCCGCGGCCAAATGGGCGCGAATCTCGTCGCCGGTCAAATCCTGGCCCCGGCAACGCACGACCCCGCCATCCTCGCCCCCTTCACGCAGTTCGCAGCTATCGCCCAGCATGAATTCCCCGGGAGCCTGGCCTTCGGTCAGCCAGGCGGTCATCGTCGCTACGACGGATTGCCGGACTCGAGGCGGGGCGATGGGCAAGGAATCGATGGTTTCGCGCAAGGTTCCGGTGAGTTCTTCGACCCCACGCGGACTGGCGCTGTCCACCACCAGCCAGCCGCTGGCCGTATCCAGGTAAGCATAGCTGAGTCGGCTGCGGGCGAAGGCGCGGGGCAACAACTCCTGCACCAACTGATCGCGCAATTCCAGCTTTTCCCGTCGCCGCACCGGCCGCCGCTGCTCATCCTCAATCAGGGCGATGCGCTCGGCCAACGCCTGATTGACCACGATGGGTGGCAATAACTTTTCTTCGGTGCGCAGGCACATCAGCCACCGTCCCGCCACGGTATGAAGCCGATCCCGCGCCTTGCGGCCCAGGGGCGGCGTCCACCCGGCAGCGCTGGGCTGAAAGCTGGGGCAGGGCTGAAAAGCGCGTCGATCCAGACGCGCCGCCAGCGCCTCGGCATTCAGGGGAAACGGTTCGACCAGGCGGAACAGGGTCAGATTTTTGAACCACATTGAGACACGTCCATTTGCGCGAAAGCGCGGATTATCCGCTAATGTCCTGCCATCGCCAAGCTAGCGACGGGTCAACCGCTCGCGGTCAGGAAACGCTCTCTCTGAGTCAGATGGGAACAATCAGGGCTATCGGAGTGGCCGGGGCAAGGCGATGGTGACTGAATCGTTAACCTGCCCCGGCGCGAGGATTTTATCGTGTAGTTTGCAAGGTGTTTACCGACCGAAATGGGCTGCTTTACCCAGTTCCCGTTCGATCTCCAGCAACCGGTTGTACTTGGCGATGCGTTCCGAACGGCAAGCGGAACCCGTCTTGATCTGGCCGCCGCCCATGGCGACGGCGAAATCCGCCATGAAAGTATCCTCGGTTTCCCCGGAACGATGCGAGATCACGAAGCCCCAGCCCGCCTTGCGGCACAGATGAATCGCTTCGATGGTTTCGGTGACGGTGCCAATCTGGTTAAGCTTGATCAGCACCGCGTTGCAGGCTTTTTCTTCAACAGCGCGGGCGATGAACTTGGTATTGGTGACCAGGAGATCGTCGCCGACGATCTGGATGCGGCCACCCAGTTCCGCCGTCATGGTTTTGAATCCGGCCCAGTCGTTCTCGTCGTGGCCGTCCTCGATGGACACGATGGGATATTTGTCGATCCAGCTCTTGAACAGGGCCACCATCTCATCAGCGGTCTTGTCGCCCTGGCCACTGCGGGACAAGCGGTACTTGCCCTTTTCATAAAAGGAACTGGCCGCCGGATCGAGAGCGATGGCGATGTCCTGGCCGGATTTATAACCGGCCGCCGCGATGGCTTCCACGATCAGATCGCAGGCTTCGTCGTTGCTCTTCAACTGGGGAGCGTAACCGCCTTCGTCGCCGACACTGGTGCTGTAGCCCCGCGCCGCCAGAATTTTATGCAGGGCATGGAACGTTTCCGCACCGTAGCGCAACGCCTCGGCAAAGTTCGGCGCGCCCACCGGAAAGATCATGAATTCCTGGAAATCCATCCCGGAATCAGCGTGTTTGCCGCCATTGAGCACGTTCATCATCGGGATCGGCAAACGCACCGCGCCGGCCCCGCCCAGATAGGCGTACAGCGGCAATCCGCACGCCTGCGCGGCGGCGCGAGCCACGGCCTGGGAAATGCCCAGCATGGCGTTAGCGCCGAGCTTGGCCTTGTTCTCAGTGCCGTCTAACTCGATCATGCGGTAATCGATCTCCGCCTGCTGGCGCGGGTCCATGCCTTTCAAGCCGGGAGCGAGAACCTTGTCGATATTTTTGATAGCTTTGCGCACGCCCTTACCGCCGTAGCGGTTCTTTTCGCCGTCGCGCAGTTCGACCGCTTCGTTCTCGCCGGTGGAAGCGCCGGAGGGCACCGAGGCGGTGGCGACGATGCCGTTGTCGAGGTGGACGTTGACCCGGACCGTAGGATTGCCGCGCGAGTCGAGGATTTCCAGTGCGTCGATAGCATCAATGTGCAGTTTCATAAATCGTTCTCCTTGGGGGGGTAGAGTCAGCGTGTTAAGGCTGCTCAGGGTCATGGATTAACTGGCCCACCCGTCGCCAGGACGGGCAGGTTCCGGTTACGACCGCAAGGTCGCAACCAGCCGTTGGGGATGCCGTAGCAGATCCAGTGCGGATAACCCATCCCGAACGACGACATCAGCCGCCATGATGGCGGCAGTCGCGATGCCTTCCTCTCCCAGCACCGCAATCCCTAAAGCCGCTTGTTCCAACATCAATCGATCATTGCGGCCATTACCAATGGCGACAGTGGCCTGTTCGCCACACTGACGCACATAATCGGCTTTCGCTTCGGCTTGGTTGTCGAGGGGCAGAATCACCAAATGACCCGCCAGGTTAGCGAACGCGCCCGTCGCCTTGCCAAAGGTGTCCGCTGTCACTACATGAATGCTCAGACTGCCCGCCAGTTCGTTCAAGCGGGATTTCACCCCGTCGATCAGGTCGCCATTCACGGCCAGCGTGCCGTTGTAATCCAGCACCAGATGGGCAAGCCGGAGGAGCCGGAAACCGGGTATCTCAATCTCGATCATGGTCTTCCTCCAGCAGACGAAAGCTGCTCGGGCACAACCCAGTGATGCAGCAGCAGTGCGGCGAATAACGCACAGCCGGCGGCGACGCCGAACGCTGTGGCTGGACCTGCGACCTGCCACAGTCCGCCAAACAGGAACGAGGCCGGTAACAGCAGCAATCCCGCGGTCAGGTTGAACCAGCCGTAAGCCGTGCCCAGCAGCGCGGTAGGCGCTAGATCAGCGACCAAGGCTTTTTCCGCCCCTTCGGTCGCCGCCATGAACAGGCCATAACTAGCGAATAACGGCCACAACAACCAGGTCTGGCCGCCGTTCAGGCCCAGAATCAGGTAGAACACCCCGTAAATGGCCCAGCCGGAGAGAATCAACCGTTTCCGGCCCAGGCGGTCGGACAGGGCCGACAGCGGCGTGGAAAACAGCATCGCTACCACCGAGACCAGCGCCCACAACAGCGGAATCTGCACCTCGGGCAGACCCAGTTCCCTGGCGCGCAGCAGCAGGAACATATTGGACGAGTTGCCCAGAGTGAACAGCGCCAGCACCAGCAGATAGCGCTTGAAAGCGGGTGGAAAACCCCGCAGCGTCCAACTGAATGGAGCGGGCGGCGCTCTGCCGATGCGGGACGGTTCCCGGATCGCAAGGGCCAAGGCGATGGCAATAGCGCCCGGTACGGTAGTCCACAGGAAAATGTCGCGCAGCGGCACATGGAGCGCCAGCAACGCCGCAGCCAGAAGTGGCCCGATCACTGCGCCGGCATTGTCCATCGCCCGGTGCAGGCCGAACGCCAGACCACGCTGCGCGGGATCAACGGCTGATGCTAACAAGGCATCGCGGGGCGAGCTGCGCAAACCTTTGCCCACCCGGTCGGCGAAACGCAGCGCCAATACTGCCGGCCAAGCAGTAGCCAAGGCCATCAGCGGGCGGGCGATAGCGGCCAAACTGTAACCGCCGACTACCCACGGTTTGGTGGAAGCGGTTTTATCGGCCAGCACTCCGGCAAACAGTTTCAGCAGGCTGCTGGTCGCCTCAGCGATTCCTTCGATAACGCCCAGCGCCTTGGGGCCAGCCATCAACACCGACGCCAGGTACAGCGGCACCAGCGGATAAATTAGCTCGCTCGCCGAGTCATTCATCAGGCTGATCAAGCCGAGCAGCCAGATCGTGGTGGGTAAGGCCAGGATGGATTTCAACAAGACAGTGGCTCCCCGTTCCTAAGTTTTAGTCGGTTAAACAAGGCACTAACACTATTTTCCTGCAATCCGTTTCATCGCCTACCTCCCGTTGATTACGCCATATTCAGCCGACATCACCACATAAAAGACATGCACCTTTTCCTGCTCAATGAGCTTCAGGAACTGTGCAGCTTCCTCCTCGCTGATCATAAACACGACTTCTACCGGCAGGTTGCCCGCCAGTTCAAAGAAGTGATCTTCGTGCAAGACGCCATGCTGGCCATATCCAGCGATGGCGCGAAACGCCGACCCGCCGTGGATGCCCTGTTTCCTGGCACGTTCCAGCAACCATTCATAGAGCAGAATGCCGTGATGACGGCGATGCTCATGGACATAGAATTTTAGATAAGTCCCCTTCATGAAGGCGCTCCCCAATTGATTAATAATTGCATGGTCAGAATGCCTAACAGCGTCATAGTCACTGAACCGATGACATGAGTAAGTACGATGGCCACGACCCAAAGATATTCCTCGCGCAGCAGCAGGGTCACGGTTTCCGCTGAAAAGGTGGAGAAGGTGGTCAGTCCACCCAAAAAGCCGGTGGTGATCGCCAAGCGTAGTTCGGGCGGCAGCACGGCGTGTTCAAGCAGAAATTGCATCGCCATGCCCATCAGGAAGCCGCCGACCAAATTAGCGGCCAACGTTCCCAGTGGCACGGTGGGAAATACGGGATTGAGCATCAGACCCAACCCCCAACGCAGCCAGGCGCCGGTTGCCGCGCCAAGACCAATAGCAAGAAAGGCGTAGAAACCCATGTCATCCCTTGTAGATCGATGTTTTATCGTCGCTCGGGATGCAGCAGGTAAGAAGGGGAATAATCAAATACGCCTCCAGCTTCCTGTTCCCGAGAAAGTCTGTAGGCATCATCAGCCATTGCGGCGGTTAAAGGAGGAATGCCATCTCCTTAATTTTGCAAATTACCCCAAAATACAGCCGGTAGCAACCGCGATGGGGGTCGTTCCCCGTTCCGCATGGTAAAAAATCACGCCGATGATATTGCGCCACAACAAAATTTGCATTATGCTGCAACCGCACAATTTCACTGTCCACTGACTCTTTTAGGGAGAATCACCATGACCAACGACGTATTGGCTAATATGTCTTCGCAGTACCAAAATTTGATGGGTCCGGCGCTCAAGGCGAACAAACTGTCCGCCGCCAATCTGGAAGCGCTGGTCAATTTCCAGATGAGCGCCCTGCAATCCTATGTGGACATGGCGATGGCCCGGATGAAGGCTGCCGCTGACATCAGCGATCCGGCCAGTCTGCAAACGTTTCTGACCAGTCAGGCTGAGACGATCTCAAGTCTGAATCAGAAATTCATGGACGACTCCAAAGCGCTAAGCGATCTGATGGGGCGCTTCAAGGCCGAATTCGACAAGCTGATCAAGGAAAGCCTGCCCGGCAGCAAATAGTTCCTGCCCGGCATTGTTCGCGCCCCTCTCCCGACTACCGGCGAGGGGCCTTTCTTTTTCCAACGCCCTCCCCATGCCTAAAACCCGCATTATTGTCGGCCTGTCCGGCGGCGTAGACTCCTCGGTCGCCGCGCTACTGCTGGTCGAACAGGGCTACGAAGTCCACGGCGTGTTCATGAAAAACTGGGAGGATTCCTTCGAGACCGGCTACTGTTCGGCGGCTGAAGATTTGGAAGATGCGCGGGTGGTGTGCGAAACGCTCAACATCCCGCTGCACCAGGTCAATTTCACGGCTGAATATCAGGAACGGGTGTTCCGCTACTTCCTGGAAGAATACCGCAACGGCCGGACGCCCAACCCGGACATTCTGTGCAACACCGAAATTAAATTCCGGGCCTTTCTCGATCACGCCCGGCGTTTAGGCGCGGGGGCTATCGCCACCGGCCACTATGTCCGTGGCGAAGCACACGGCGGTCACCAGCATTTGTTTAAAGGCCGCGATCCGGGCAAGGATCAAAGCTACTTTCTATACGGACTGAATCAGACCCAACTGGCCAGCGCCCTCTTTCCGGTCGGCGCTTTACTCAAATCAGAGGTGCGAGAACTCGCCGCTGCTGCTGGATTGGTCACGCACGCCAAGAAGGACAGCACCGGCATTTGCTTCATCGGCGAGCGCCGGTTCCGGGAATTTCTGAATCGCTATCTGCCCACCCAGCCTGGCCCCATTCATACCGTGGATGGCGAATGGCTGGGCGAACATAGTGGACTCATGTTCCACACCATCGGCCAGCGGCAAGGACTGAGAATCGGCGGACGGCGCGACGGCAGTGGTGAACCCTGGTATGTCGCTGGCAAGGATGTGGCGCGTAATACGCTGATGATCGCTCAGGGCCGCGACCATCCGGCCCTGTTCCACCAGCGGCTGCACGCCTCACAACTGCACTGGATCGCTGGCGAACCGCCCTCCCTGCCGTTCGTCGGCGCCGCCAAAATCCGCTACCGCCAGCCAGACCAACACTGTGCGCTGGAAATCCTGGACGGCGACCGCGCCGAGGTTCACTTTAGCCAACCCCAGCGGGCTGTTACCCCCGGCCAGTCGGTGGTGTTTTATCGGGACGATGAATGTTTGGGCGGTGGAATCATTGATGCAGGCTACAATTGAGCGCATTCCTTTCCACCACCCATCCCGACCCTCATGCCCAAAACCGATCAAGATCGCGTCATCGCCCTGGCCGGCGCGATGCAGGCCACTGACCTGGTGCGCAACATTGCCCGGCGTGGACAAATCCAGGCCGATGATTTTGCAACCTGCATGGACAGCCTGCTTCAGATCAACGCTCCCAGCAGCATCGATGTCTACGGCGGTCTCAACCGGCTGTTGACGGGTCTGCGTCTGCTGGAACAGCAACTCCATAATCCACAGGATATGGAGTTGACCCGTTATGTGGTGACGCTGCTGCGGCTGGAACGCAAACTGAGTCGCCGCCAGGACTTGTTAAATGCCCTGAGCGCCGGGATCAAAGACATCATTCAGAATCTGGCGCATTTTCCGGTCACGCACAGCAATACTATCGCCCGGTTCGCCGACCTCTACCTGCAAACGATCAGCACCCTGTCGCCGCGCATCATGGTCAGTGGTGTCCAGGCGCATCTGAACAACCCGGAAAATGCCAACCGTATCCGGGCGCTGCTATTAGCTGGGGTTCGCTCTGCCATGCTTTGGCAGCAATGCGGCGGTAGTCGGTGGAGCCTGCTGCTACGGCGTAATGTCCTGCTGCGTGAGACTCGGCTATTGCTGGCGCAGGCGGACTCAGCCAAGTCTGATCAGTGAAAAACCATGCCCGATCACTATGACGATTACACCCGTGAAGAACTGATTCGCCTGCTGCGTGAACGCGACCGCAAGCCGAAATTTGGCTTGGTGTAGAAGCGTGATGAAATCGAGCATGAAAAAACGATCAACGATGATTTCCAGTCTGCATCTTCATTGGAACTCTTCATCTGGAGCAGAACGCCATGCAATTTCCCTATGGCCTGAGTGATTTCCCCACTATCATCCACGAACACTATTTCTACCAAGATCGCACTGACCGAATTCCTCTGCTCGAAGCAGCAGGCCGACAGCTCATTTTTATCCGGCCCCGCCGCTTTGGCAAAAGCCTGCTATTGTCGATGCTGGAACATTACTACGATGTCAATCAGGCCGATCAATTCAACGCGCTCTTTGGTTCATTAGCCATCGGTCAGAACCCTACACCCCGACATAATCAATACTTCATCATGAAGTGGGATTTCTCCCTGGTCAAAGCCCAAGGTGAATTAAAAGACACCGAAGCCGCATTGCACCAGCATGTCAATGATCGCATCGCCAAATTTGCGACGGATTACGCCAAATATTTAACCCAGACCATCGTGATTCGCCCGGATAATGCGATTTCTTCCATAGAGTCCCTGCTCACCGCAGTAACTGCAACCCCCTATAAAATCTACCTGCTGATTGATGAATATGACAACTTTGCCAATGACGTACTGACAGCGCGGCAAGAGCATTATGAAGCCCTGCCCTATGGTGAAGGATTGCTCAAGATGGTCTTCAAAGCAGTGAAGGCTGCGGCCAGTGGACGCGGGCTGGATCGAGTTTTTATCACCGGCGTATCCCCTATCGTCCTCAGCGACATGACCAGCGGTTATAATGTCGGCGAGAATATCTATCTGGAAGACGCTTTCAATGATCTCTGTGGATTCACCGAAGCCGAAATTGCTGCCGTGCTGGATCACATGACGGCGGAAGGCGTCACATGGTCGGCGGCTGAAGCGCTGGATACCATGCGGACGTTTTACAACGGCTATTGCTTCAGTGAGGATGCCGAAAACCGCCTCTATAACCCAACGCTGAGCCTCTATTTTCTCAAGCACCTGCAAAATCATGGTCGGTATCCCCGCTTGATGTTGGATGATAACTTGGCCATGGATCGCAACAAACTGGTTTATATTTCGCGACTACCACATGGCGAAGCTGTGTTGATTAAAGCCCTGAACCAGGATGACCCGATCACTATTTCCCAACTCGCCCGGCGGTTCGGAGTACAGGACATACTGAACCAGGTCAAGGATCAGACTTTTATGGCATCGCTGCTGTACTACTTTGGGGTGTTGACCCTGGCAGGACGGGGTATTTTGGGCAAGTGGGTGTTGAAAGTTCCTAATCTGGTGGCTAAACAACTTTATGTGGAACGCTTGCAGGAATTGTGGTTGTTGACCTACGAAGATCGCGAGATGATCCAACAGGATGCAGAAACCTTCTATCTCAGTGGAAATTTAGCGCCCCTGTGCGATTTCATCGAACAGCGCTATTTTAAAGTGCTTTCCAACCGTGATTATCGCTGGACAAATGAACTGCTGATCAAGATGGCGTTCCTGACTCTGTTATTCAATGATCGGCTGTATATGATGGTCTCGGAAACTGAAGCCGGTCACGGCTATGCGGATTTAAGCCTGATTGTCCGGCCGGATATGCGGCGGTTTCACGCGCTGGATCTGCTGCTGGAGTTCAACTATCTGAGCCTGAAAGACATTGGACGCTCCGGGGAACAGGTACGGGAAATCGCTCGGGACGAGTTGGCCCTGCTCCCAGCAGTAGCGGCGGAACTGAATGGGGCGGAACAACAAGCTCTGCACTACGGCGCAGCGTTGCGGGAACGGTATGGCTTGACCGACCTGCGCGCCTTCGCAGTGGTTGCTCTCGGTCTGGAGCGGGTGGTCTGGCGGGCGGTGGGTTGAGCGTCTCCGGCGCGACTCAGGTCTTCCGATACGCCTCCATCACATTGCGCAACTGACCGATCTTGTCCAACACCCGGCTGAGTTGCAGTACGTCAGTGATTTCCAGCGTCAGCCCCATGCGGGCAATCGAGGTTTCCCGGTCAGTCAGCGTATTTGCGCCCAGCACGTTGACCTGTTCGTTGGCGAGGATCGAAGTAATATCCCGCAACAAGCCGGAACGGTCGTGGGCGATGATCATGATATCCACGGGATAGGTGGCCGGCGTCTCGCCCCAGCTCACTTCAATCACCCGCTCGCTATGCTGATTGGCCAGCGCCAGCAGATTGGCGCAATCCTGGCGGTGAATGGTCACGCCGCGTCCTTGAGTGATGTAGCCGGCAATCGGTTCAAACGGCGCCGGCTGACAGCAATGCGCCATCTGGGTCAGCAACCGTCCCACCCCGCGAATTTGTACATCGCCTTTGCCGGATTCCACCATCTTCGGCTTGCGGACGACCAGCAGGCTCTCGGCAGCCGGCGGGGCCTGCGGCAACAAATCCTGAATCCGCGCCACCACCTGACTGGTCGTTAATGCACCATGACCGATTGTGGCGAATAACTCGTCGGGCTTGGTGAACCCGAGCCGCTCCGCCACCTTGTCCAGCTTGAGGTTGCGCGCGCCCAGCCGCTGGAATTCCCGTTCCAGGGCGGTGCGTCCGGCGGCAATGCTCTTCTCCTGATCCTGCTGGATGAACCACTGACGAATTTTGGCCCGCGCCCGATTGCTCTTAACATAACCCAGGTGCGGACTGAGCCAGTCGCGACTGGGACCACCGGTCTTGGTGGTCAGCACGTCCACCTGCTGGCCGGTTTTCAGTTCATAAGTTAGCGGCACAATCCGGCCATTGACCTTGGCCCCCCGGCAGCGGTGGCCGACTTCGGTGTGAACGTGGTAGGCGAAATCGAGCGGCGTTGCTCCCTGCGGCAATTCGATAATAGTGCGCTTGGGGGTAATGGCGTACACCCGATCCTGGAACGCTTCCGCTTTGAACCGCTCCAGCAGATCGCCGTCATCCGTCTCCTCTTCACGGGACTCCAGCATTTGTCGCAGCCAGGCAATTTGCTGGGCAGCAGCGGCCCCCGGCCCCGCGCCACCCTCCTTATAACGCCAATGAGCAGCCACACCCAGTTCCGCGTGACGATGCATGTCGGCGGTGCGAATCTGTACTTCCAATGTTCGGCCTTCCGGCCCAATGACCGCGGTGTGCAGTGATTGATAACCATTGGGCTTGGGATGGGCGATATAGTCGTCAAATTCCCGATGGATGTGATTCCAGAGGGTATGCACCACGCCCAACGCGGCGTAGCAATCATTCACGGTGTCCACGATTACCCGCACCGCCCGCACGTCGAAAATCTGTTCAAAAAACAGCTTCTTGTGCTGCATCTTTCGCCAGATGCTATAGATATGCTTGACCCGGCCGCTGACCTCGGCATGAATCTGCGCTTCCTGCAGATGGTCGCGCAGTTCCTCCATAGCCCGAGCGATGTAGTGTTCCCGGTCAGCGCGGCGCTGTTCGAGCGCTGAGGCGATTTGCTTGTAAACCGGTGGGGCCAGATAGCGTAGCGCCAGGTCTTCCATTTCCCATTTGATGCGGCCAATGCCGAGCCGGTTGGCCAACGGCGAGAACACATCCAGCGTCTCGCGAGCAATGCGTTGCTGTTCTTCCACCGGCCGCTGTCCGAGTTGGCGCAGGGTATGGAGCTGCATCGCCAGCCGGATCAGCACCACCCGCAGATCCTGGGCCATGGCGAGCAACATCTTGCGCAGGCTTTCCAGTTGACGGCCAACGTGCTGGCTGCTTTGATGCAATTCGCCAATGGCGTCGAGCTTGATTAACCCATCCACCATTTGCGCAACGGCGGGGCCGAACTCATCCCGCAACCGGGATAACCCCCACTGCCCGGAGGCCGTGGACTCGTGCAGCAACGCAGTCGCTGCGGTCTCGTGATCCATGCCAAGATCGGCCAGTAAATCGGCGACGGCCAGTTCCGGTTCACCGCTGAGGGCGTAGGCGCGGCGCACCATCTCAATCTGCGCCGGTGACCACTGAACCTGCAGGGTATTCAGCCACGTATCGAAATCCGCGCCGGCCAGCGCGGTCTGCCTGGAAGCGACCATAGTGCCTCCCCAGAAAACGGCCCGTAACCGGGCATGACGCCGACACCGGGAACCGGCGCGGCGAACGGCGGGGGGTAAGAAAGCGGACTAACCCTCTCCCAGTTGAGGAGAGGGTTTTACCTACTTGGGTGCGGCGGGAGGTCGCCGTCTAGTTATTCTTGGCACCCTGATCAACCCACTGACGCAGAAGAGTCAGTTGCGCTTCCGGCAACTTCACCTTGCCATGCGGCATCTGGATGGAAGGATCGACGCCAGGACGGCCCTCAGCCAGCCGGTTCAGACTGCTGTTGAGGCTTTGGCCGGGAATGATGACCGGCCCGATTTTGGTACCTTTCATCAACTCCTCATAGGTGCCGACCGCCAGGCCGCTCTTTTGATAACCTTCGCCATTGGGCACCGTATGGCACTCGGCGCAGGCCGCTTTCAGGATCGGATACACATCTTTCTGGAAGCTGACTGGCTTGTTCGGGCTTTCCCCGGAGCAGCCCGCCAGCAGGCCCAGACCCAAAACCAATATGGATGCAAGCAGTTTGTGAGAATTCATGATCGTCCCTTGGATTGTTTGACGGGTTCTGATGGTTTTGCATGAGACGAAGTTGATTTTATCAGATACCACCCTAATCCCCACAAAAAACCATCCTTAGAGGAATCGGCGCTATACTTATCCGAATCAATTGGCGGGTTGCGAGGTTGATGCCCTGCAACACCGCCATCAGGCTTGGCGGTCTGGATCGTCAACCACCGTCGGATAAGCCTTAACCGTCAACATAAAACCAGGATGAACAACGTGACGAGCCCGAAACTTAACCCTGAATTGCAACGCATCATCGAAGCCCGCCATCATGACCCCTTCGCCGTCCTGGGCCGCCACCCTCAGGACAAGAAGGTCATTGTCCGCGCCCATCTGCCCTATGCCCAAGAGGTGCATATCGCCGAAGGCAACCTGCCGATGCAGCGCATCCCGAATACCGACCTTTTTGAATGGCAGGGCAAGCCTGATCAGGTTCCTGATCGCTACCGACTGATTTGGCGCGACTCTGACCATCACGAACATATTTCCTACGATCCCTACTGTTTCCTCCCGCAAATTCCTGATTTCGACTTGTACCTGTTTGGCGAGGGCAAACACTGGCATTCCTACCGCTTTCTGGGCGCGCATCGGCACGAAGCCGACGGTGTCGCTGGCGTATTGTTCGCCGTCTGGGCGCCCAACGCCGAGCGGGTCAGCGTCGTCGGCAACTTCAACCGCTGGGATGGCCGCGTTCACCCTATGCGGGTGCGGGGTGGCAGCGGCCTGTGGGAGCTGTTCATCCCTAATATTTGCCCTGGCGATCTGTACAAATTTGAAATCCGTAACCGCCACAGCAGCGCCATCCTGCTGAAATCCGACCCCTACGGTCAACACTTCGAGTTGCGGCCCAGCACCGCCACGATTGTCGTCAAGCCGGATAACTACGCCTGGCGCGACGTAGAATGGCTCGATAAGCGCAAGGCCGCCGACTGGCTGCATCAGTCCATGTCCGTTTACGAAGTCCATCTCGGCTCCTGGCGGCGCGGCCCGGAAGGCGAATTCCTCAACTACCGGGAACTGGCGCATCAACTGGTCGACTACGTCAAGAATCTAGGTTTCAGCCATATCGAATTGCTGCCGATTACCGAACATCCCTACGATGCCTCCTGGGGCTATCAGACCACCGGCTACTACGCGCCAACCAGTCGCTTCGGCACTCCGGACGATTTCCGCTACTTCATCGATTACTGTCACCAGCACGACGTCGGCGTGATCCTCGACTGGGTGCCGGCGCATTTCCCCAAAGATGCCGCCGGTCTGGCCCGCTTCGACGGCGAGGCGCTGTACGAACACACCGACCCGCGCAAAGGCGAGCATCTCGACTGGGGCACGTTGATCTTCAACTTTGGCCGCTACGAGGTGAAGAACTTCCTGCTGTCCAGCGCCCTGTACTGGATCGAAGAGTTCCATCTGGACGGGCTGCGGGTCGATGCGGTCGCATCCATGTTGTATCTGGACTACTCACGCAAGGAAGGCGAGTGGATTCCCAACAAGTACGGCGGCCGCGAGAATCTGGAAGCCATTGACTTCATGCGGGAACTGAACACGGTCGTTCACAGCGAACATCCTGGCGCGATGGTCATTGCCGAAGAATCCACCTCCTGGCCGCAGGTGACCCGCCCGACCTATCTGGGTGGACTGGGTTTCAGCATGAAGTGGAACATGGGCTGGATGAACGACACCCTGCGCTATATGGCGCAGCAGCCGATCCACCGCAAATATCACCATGACCTGCTGACGTTCAGTATGTTGTACTGCTTCACCGAGAATTTCATGCTGCCGTTCTCGCACGACGAGGTGGTGCATGGCAAAGGCTCGATGATCAACAAGATGCCGGGTGATGAATGGCAGCGTTTCGCCAATCTGCGGCTGCTCTATCTCTACATGTTCACCCATCCCGGCAAGAAGCTGCTGTTCATGGGCACCGAGTTCGGCCAGGGCACTGAATGGAACAGCGCCACCACCCTCGACTGGTATGTGCTCCAATACGGCTTTCACCAGGGTATGCAGTTGCTGGTCAAGGATTTGAACCAGCTCTATCACAGCGAGCCGACGCTGCACCACTACGAATTTGAATGGCAGGGCTTCGACTGGATTGACTGCCATGATGCCGAGCAGTCGATCCTGAGCTACCTGCGCAAGAAGGATGACGACTTTCTGGTGGTGGTCGTCAACTTTACCCCGGTGCCGCGTCACGGCTACCGGATTGGCGTACCCCGGGCCGGTCGTTATACGGAAATCTTCAATTCCGACTCGCACTATTACGCCGGCAGTGGCGTGGGCAATGGTGGGGTGGAGATGATCGCTGATGAGAAGCCCTGGATGGATCGCCCCTACTCAATTACGATCACCGTGCCGCCGCTGGGCGGACTGGTGCTGCGTCCGCTGGATCCTGCGCCGAAGCGGCCAGCGGTGATTGAAGCCGAGGTAGTGGAAGACGCTGAGGAAGAAGCGGTCGCCCCGCTGAAGACCACGATTGGCCGACCCGTTGCCGTCGAGGCGGAATTGGCGCAACCAGAGTAGCCCCTCTCACCCCCTCTCCCTCAAGGGGAGAGGGGGGATAGGCTAAACGTACCCGCCAGCTATCAATTCGGCCACAATCAGCCTTTGAATCATCCGCTCTTTCTGGCCAGACGGCTGATCGAGATTCAGGCGAGCCAGATACCGTTTGGCTGCTTCAGGCGTTGGCCCGGTGGTCATCGCCCGAACGATGGTCTTCATCAAGTCGCCCTTGGTCGCCAACCGCGCCTTCAGCCCCTTAAGCACTCGGCCGAGGATGATTTCCTCTTCGGTAAAATCGGTTCCCAACGGGAAATCCGGTAACAACCCCGACTTCCGGTATTTGGCGAGTCGCGCCTGAATTTTGCCCGGCGTGTTGTAGCAATAGCGCTGCGGGATTTCATAGTCGAGCGGAATCTTGCCGGCGCGCTTGGCCTTCTCCAGCAGCTCCGGCTGGTAGCGCGAATCCGTGACGTTCAGCAAGGCAACGATTACCTCCCAATCCGACCGTCCGCGTAAATCGGCGATCCCGTATTCGGTGATGACGATATCGCGCAAATGGCGGGGAATGGTGATGTGACCGTAATTCCAGACGATATTGGAACTGACGCTCAAGCCACTTTCACGAGTGCTGCGCAACATCAGGATGGACCGGGCGTCGGGCAATTCATGCGCCATGGCGACAAAGTTGTACTGTCCCCCTACCCCACTGATCACCTGGCCGTTTTCCAGACCATCGGACACTGCCGCGCCTAACAACGCCACCATGATGGTGGTATTAATGAAACGGGCATCCCGCCGTTGCAGGATCGCCAGTTCCTGATGAGGACCAAACAGGTGATTGACCTTTTGCACGGTAGTCATGCCGATCCGCTGGCTGTCGGCCTCGGACAAAGTGCGCAGCGTCTCATAGAAACTCTGTGGCCCCATGAAAAACCCGCCGTGCATAACGATGCCGCCCTTGAGACGGTCGCCGAGTCCTTCTTTAATAAGGGCCGCCCAACTGTCCGGGTGATCCAGTTCCGCCAGAACTCGCCGCTCCCCGCCAATGATCAGTTCACCGTCCGCATAGCAAACCTGATCGTTGAAAATACCGAACTGGCGAAGAAAGTTAACGTCCGGGCCGGTCAGGCGGGCGGGAATGACGCCTCGCTCCAACAATACCCGCAAGGTTCGCTCATCGACGCTTTCGCTGATGACACCTTCGTTCAGCAGGCGTTGCAAGGGAACGCTGTCATAGACCTGACGCTTGAGAATGCCGTCCTGGTACAGGGACAGAAAGCCGTTGACGAACATCTCGCTGGAGCCGTATAGCCCCTGCACAAACGGCGCGGTTCCGCCAATGCGCCCGATCAGATCGGCGTAGCGATCCAGAATCCGCGTCTCGGCCAGCAGTTCCTGGTAAATCAGGTTCTGCTGATGGCGCATCCGGCAGAAATGGACAATGGCGTCGCCCAGACACCCGATGCCGATTTGCAAGGTGCCGCCATCGCGAATCAGCGCGCTGGCCTGTAAGCCGAGCAGGTAATCGGCGTCGTCCACCGGCATATTGGGCGCCCCAAACAGCCGGAAATCGTAGCGGGGATGATCGATGACCAGATCGAAATCACCGGGCCACACCATGGCGTCGTGATACATGAACGGCATTTCACGGTTGACCTCAGCGACTGTGACCATCGCCCGGCCTTGGCGGCGGGCCTCCGCAACCATCGGCAGCAAATCCAGGGTGACATCGGGATTGCTGCCCAGGCTGAAGCGTAGTTCCCCATCGACTTCGCGCTGGGCCACCTGCTGGGCCAGCACATTGATGCCGCTTTCCATCAAATCCCGTGCGGCATGAGTGTAGTTGGCGCTGATATAGTTCTGTTGCTGCATCGGTACGTTCATGAAGCCGCCCGGCTTGAAGAAGAACTCTGCCACTTCGACATTCGGCGGGATGCGTCCGGTGCGTAGATCGACCGCATATTCCAGATCGGGGTAATTGCCGAACACCCGTTCGACGAACGGCCCCAGAAAGCGTTTTTCCAGATCGCTGGAACCCTTGGGGACTTCCACGGTGATCGCGGTCACGATCTTGAGGTGCAGTTGCGGATCGGCTTTGACCCGCCGGTAGAGCGTATTTACCAAGGGATTGGGCTTACCGATCCCGAGGGGAATGCCGAGTACGATACGTGTACCGACCCTGGCGATGATGTCTTCCACACAGCCTTCGACATCCTCAAAATACACGGGGCTTTGCTGCGGCATGATCCGATCTCTCCCGGCCGGTTGCTCACGACGATGGTCGTGATTATAGCAGGAATCGCTGACCTGGCCCGTGGCAGCCCAGGCCAGAACGGATTACACTAACAAGGCTTTGCCCATCTCACCTTGCGCGACTTTCACCGCCCCAGGAGACATAATTTATGTCCGACAACAGCACTCTCGAAGCCAATAAAGCCCTGGTTCGGCGCAATTTCGAGGTCATCTGGACGCAGTGCAATCTGGAGGTCGCGGATGAAATCATCGATCCCCACTATGTCGGACACATTGCGGCCCTGCCGGATACCGTGCGCGGCGTCGAGACGTTCAAGCAGGTGGTTATGCTCTATCACCTCTCCGCCCCCGATATCCGCTTTGAAATTCAGGATCAACTCGCGGAGGGCGACAAGGTGGCTACACGCTGGATCGCTCACGGAACGCATCAGGGCGAATTTATGGGCATTGCACCCAGCGGCCAGCGTATGTCGGTCACCGGCATGAGTTTTCACCGCATTGAGAACGACCGCATTCAGGAATCCTGGGATGACTGGGACGCCCTGAACATGTTGCGGAATATGAGCGAAGATATTTTCCAGTCACTGTCCATGCGCATCTGACCCTCCGCCAGTCGCGTTTTCCGGGATTGGTTCTTGCTAGAACCATGATTTCCAATCCTGCTGTCTCGCGTAAACCGCTCTGGATTCTGCTCCTGAGCTATTTGAGCTTCGTGATTTACGGCAGTCTTATCCCGCTAAATTTTACGCCTCGCCCCTTAGATGAGGCGTTGGTTGCTTTTCAAACGATCCCCTTTTTGCAACTCGGCGTCGAAGCGCGTGTTGATTGGGCAGTTAATCTGTTGTTGCTGATTCCCGTTGGCTTTCTAACGGCCCGATTGGTTACGTCCAAAATGGGACGACCAGGCCAGTGGTTAGGAAGTTGCGGCATCATACTGGGCTGCATGGTGCTGGCGGTGACTCTCGAATTTACCCAGCTTTTTTTCCCGCCGCGAGTGGCATCGCGCAATGACATTCTGGCTCAAAGCCTTGGCGGAGTCATTGGAGTCGTCTTACAAATCCGCTGGGGTGCTTCAGTAGAAAACGGACTTTTAAGCCTATGGCAACGGGAAAACCGTATCGGACGAATTGACCGGCTGCTGTATGGATACCTGTTGCTGCTGTTCGCCTTTAACGTCATGCCGCTTGATCTGACCCTCAATCCGGCGGAAATTTATCGCCATTGGTCAGAAGGCCGCATTGTTCTCATTCCTTTCAGCAGTTTACCCGGACACTGGTCAGAAATCCTCTACAGCTTGATTACGGACATTCTGATATGGATACCCGCCGGTCTACTGTGGAAAATCCGCACTGGTGATGGGTTACCAGCGATCATACGACGAGGTTTAGCAGCCGGACTGATCATCGAAATCCTGCAAATTTTTATCTATTCGCGTGTCACCGACATTACGGATATTCTGTGGGCTGGCTTTGGCGCAGCATTAGGTGCGCTGTGGGTCGGTCGCTGGAATACGACGACGACCGCTACACTCGAAACCATTCCAGTCAATCTATGGATCACTCTATGGATCGCTTGGGCGTGCAGTGTGTTGAGTCTGTTCTGGTATCCATTCAACTTCCAGTTTGATACTGCTCTGCCCTTCGCTGAACAGGCCAAATCCCTATTCAACACCCCCTTTATGACCTACTACCAGGGTTCTGAGTATCGGGCGCTAAACGAGTTTCTGCGCAAAATTGGCTTCTTCATTCCGGGTGGAGTTTTATGGATATTGATCATCCATTCTACTGGTCATACACGACATCTACGCCGCATGATGCTGCTCGGAGCGCTGGCGGCAGGTGGAATTGCCGCCTTAGTGGAGGGCGGTCAACTGTATCTACCCGGTAAAGTCGCTGATTTCACCGATTGGGTGCTGGAATGGACAGGCACCCTGTTAGGAATGATTGCAACCTACTGGATTCTGTCAGGTCGAGATACAGAACCCGTGATTTCGACCCCAGCCCAGTCCACAGCTACCTTTCCCGCAGCGCAATCCGTTTCCCGTCAAACACACAGAACTTGGCCGGAAGATGTCTTTTGGATCATCGTCATATCACTATTGATCATGCTGGCAGCCCGTCTGCCGTTCATGCCATACAACCTTCGCGAACTGATTGGAGAAGGCGGGCAAAGCATCCGTTCTGCTCTTGGACTAGGGCTGGCTGCTTACTGGATGACCACCGGACATTTATTTGTACTAATATGGGTAGCGCATGACCGGCGCTGGATTATCGGCTTACCCATCTGGATTCTGCTGCATGCTCTAGTTGGAGGCTGGCTAATATTATCCATAGCGCCTGTAGAAAGCCTGCATGACATCGTCGGTAGCCCAGTACTCAATTGGCCGGGTAACTGGGAGATTTTTCTGCGCTATCTAGCTCTGCATGCCGCAATTTCACTACAAGTCATAGGCGCACTGCTATTGATTGCCGGCCTGACGCTTCGACAAGGGCCAGCACCTTGGATCTATTGGCTATTGATTGTGGGTTTAATGGCACCGCTTCTGCGTTGGGTGATCGTTGACAAAGCTGCCACGGATAACTTGACCGAGTTGATTCGTAATGGTGGCGATTTTAGCGCCTGCGCCCTGCTTGCTCTCGGAATGTTTTGTGGATTTCTCACGGCCAGCGCTCTGTCCGTTCTCACCATTTTTCCAGTGCGGTCATGGAAAAAACTGATGGTGATCGTACTGACTGCAGCACCGCTGACCTACTACTTTCTGGAGTCCGGTAGCGAGCCTCTGGTCATCAAATACGATCACGTTTTTTCCGCTTTCCAGTTTCTGTTAAGCACCAACCGGGAAAACTACGCTACGGGAATCGAACTCATTGAACGATTCACCGTTGCCTTTATGATGACGACCGCCCTAATCGCTATTCTTCAGCGGCCACGCTGGCGTGCGTTACTACAGACTGCAACGCCAGGCAACACGATAGATAGTGTCAAATCTTTGAAATTCCTTTCAGCCACTCCCGCGTCCACGCGGCGGCCTGATCGCGCCACTCACGGCGGGAAAAGGTGTGGTTCGCTTCCGGTAATTCCCGAAGCGTGACCTGGGGCCGCGCTAACAACCGCCGCCAATACCGCGAGGCGTTGGTCGTATCGCGGAATTCAGCGGCGGTCAAATCATCGCCGCTGAGAATCAGCAAGATTGACCCGGAAAAGCGCCGCCAGCTTTCCGCCATGCGTTCCGGCAACGCGGCCGTTTCAGACGCCGTTGTGGGCGGATGAACCGCAGCATCGCCCTGATCGACGCGCCGCGATTGCTTAAACAATGCCAGCAACGAGCGTAGCGCTGTAGCGAACTGAAATTCACCGCGCCCGATCTTGCGCCACAAATCCGGGTTCACCAATCGGGCCAGATAGTAGTGGCGGAGATAAGTCCGCGCCTGACCCGCATCCGTCCGCAACCACGGATTGAGCAGCACCAGACCGGCGATGCGCGGATCGCGCCAGGCGTAGAACAGCGCGGCGGAAGCAGCGTCGCACAATCCCCAGATCACGATTTCCCGCAATGCCGGGAGCTGCGCGCAAAAAGCGTTGATGGCCGCGGCAATATCTGCGTCGATATTCTCAAAGCCCGCAAATTCACCGCCCGCATCGCCCATGCCGCGATAATCAAAGCGCAACACTGGAATGCCGGCGGCGGCCAGATCGCGGGCCAACAACACAAACTGGCGATGACTGCCGACCCGATATTGCGGTCCGCCGACCACCACCAGCACACCACGGGTCGCATCCGACACACCAGGATGCAAAATACCGGGCAACTCCGCGCCTTTGCAGGTAAAAACCAGCGCCGTCTCAGGATGAATAGCGGTCACGGGGTCCTATCCAGCAGGGCGGTCAACGTCGCATCCAGCAAGGCCGACGCTTCAGCAATTTCCTGCGTGGCCCAGAAAGACTCTCCTACCACTGTCCGGGCATGAACGGCTACGCCCGCGCTGCGCCACTCATCCACGATCCGTTGGCTGGCCGGTGCGAACGAACCGCCGGCAGCGCGGGTCAGTTCAAACCAATCGACCGGAACGCCGGGCGGCGGCGGCGTCAACCGAACCCGGTCGAGAGCGGCGGCCAGTTCCGGATGCAGTTCATAGCCGGCGACCTCCAGGGATTGTCCCGCCGCCAGCGCCTCCTGCAACCGGCTCAGGGTTTCACTGCCGCCTTTCAACCGATCTGCGGTCAGGCGCAAGCGCAGAAACTGGTGCAAAAAGCGCTGTCCTGACACCACCGGTTGCCAGAGCAACAGCCGCGTTGCCGCCACTTCACCGGCAAGTTCCGCCGCCAGCACCCCACCCAACCGCAAGCCCCACAAAATCAGCGACTCATGCCCCCGCTGGCGCAACCATTCCGCGCAACGCGCTAAATCTTCCCGCCAGATTCCCCAATGGGCGTCGCCGAAATCGCCGGCGCTGTCGCCCGCTCCGTACAGATCAGGAATCAGCACACCAAAACCGGCAGCGGCCAGTCGACGCGCCTGCAGGGCGACCATGCGCCGGGATTTGTTCAATTCCTCGGCGAACGGCGGCGCATACAGCACCCCGCCGCGATGCGCCATCCTCGCTGCTGGCGGATGGTAAACGGCAAATAGCGCACCCCGGTTGCCCGCCAGAAACAGTGGCTCCATTACTGCGCGTCAGCTTCCCGCCAGCGCCTTCTCGCGGACGAACGCATAGACCTTGCCTACGGTCTCGAAAGTTTCTGCGCTGATTTCGTCATCTGCGACCTGAATATCGAACCGCTCTTCCAGCGCGTTGATCAGCGTCACTACCGCCATCGAGTCGAATTCCGGGATGCTGCCCAGCAAAGGCGTATCCGGGCCGAATTTTTGCGCCCGGTCACCCAGTTGCAAGATATCGCCAATCAACTGCCGCACCTCATCGAACTCGACCATCGAGACTCTCTCTTTATGGAGTAAAAAAGGAAATCATACATCCCGGAAGCTCACTGCATCCATTCAATCGAACAGATAGGCAAAATCGCTGTCCTGCACCTGCACCTGCACTCGCGTCACCGGCTGACCGGCCATGATCCGGTTCAGGAATTCTGCGCTGATCACCGGCAACACGGTGTTGGTCAGAATCGCGTCCACCATGCGCCCGCCGCTTTCCAGTTCGGTGCAACGGCTGACGATCAGCTTGACCACCTCGTCATCGTAACTGAACGGAATCTTGTGATTTTCCAAAATCCGCTTCTTGATGCGACCCAGTTGCAAACGAACAATATTGCCAATCATGTCGTCGCTGAGCGGATAGTAGGGAATCGTCACCAGCCGACCCAGCAGCGCTGGCGGAAACACTTTTAACAATGGTTCACGCAGCGCCTTGCCCAGCCCTTCCGGATCCGGTAACAATTCCGGATCCTTGCACATGCTGGCGATCAGGTCAGTGCCGACATTAGTCGTCAGCAAAATCAGGGTGTTCTTGAAGTCGATGAACCGCCCTTCCCCATCTTCCATCCAGCCCTTGTCGAACACCTGGAAGAAAATTTCATGCACGTCATGGTGGGCTTTTTCCACTTCGTCCAGCAACACCACGCTGTACGGCCGACGGCGCACCGCCTCGGTCAACACCCCGCCTTCGCCGTAACCGACATAACCTGGCGGCGCGCCTTTGAGCGTGGAGACGGTATGCGCTTCCTGGAACTCGCTCATGTTGATGGTGATCACGTTCTGCTCGCCACCATACAACGTTTCCGCCAGAGCCAGCGCTGTCTCCGTCTTACCGACCCCGGACGGGCCGGCTAGCATAAACACACCGATGGGCTTATTGGGATTATCCAACGCTGCGCGGGAGGTTTGAATCCGCCGGGCGATCATATCCAACGCATGGCGCTGGCCGATAATCCGGCGGTTGAGCAAGTCAGCAAGCTTCAGCACGGTTTCAATTTCGTTCTTCACCATGCGCCCGACCGGGATGCCGGTCCAGTCGGCCACCACCGAGGCCACCGCCTGGGCGTCGACGCTGGGCAGAATCAGCGGCTTCTCGCCCTGTAATTCGTGCAACCGGGCTTGCAGGTCTTTCAATTCCGCCAACCGGGTCTGTCGTTCAGCATCGACCACCGTCGCTGCATCGGCTTCCACCACCCCGCTGACGCCGCGCAGTTTGGCGCGCAGTTCGAGAATCTGATCGACTAAGCCCTTCTCCTCCTGCCAGCGGGCGTCCAGCTCCGCCAACCGTGTTTCCTCGACCTGTAACTTCGCCATCGCGTCGGCCTGGCGCTGGGCTGTGTCGATGCCGACTGCCGTTTCGCGAGCGATGATTTCCAACTCGGTCTGCAATCCCTCAATCCGGCGACGGCAATCTTCCACTTCAGCGGGAACCGCGTGCAGGCTGATCGCCACCCGGGCGCTGGCGGTATCCAGCAGGCTCACGGCCTTGTCCGGCAACTGACGGGCCGGAATATAACGATGCGACAGCTTGACCGCCGCTTCCAGCGCCTCATCCAGAATCTGCACCCGATGATGTTGTTCCATAGTTGAAGCCATGCCGCGCATCATCAGCACGGTCTTTTCTTCGCTCGGCTCGCCGACCTGTACCACCTGGAAGCGTCGGGTCAGAGCGGGATCTTTTTCGATATGTTTCTTGTATTCCGCCCAAGTCGTTGCGGCGATGGTGCGCAACTTGCCACGCGCCAGCGCTGGTTTGAGCAGGTTAGCGGCGTCGCCGGTGCCTGCTGCGCCGCCAGCCCCGACCAGGGTATGCGCTTCGTCGATGAACAAAATGATCGGCTTGGGCGAGGACTGCACCTCGTCGATGACCTGCCGCAGACGGTTTTCAAACTCACCCTTCATACTGGCCCCGGCCTGCAACAAGCCGACATCCAGCACCCGTAAGGTCACTTCCTGGAGTGGCGGCGGCACATCGCCGGACGCAATGCGCTGGGCGAAACCTTCCACCACTGCGGTCTTGCCGACGCCGGCCTCGCCGGTCAGGATCGGATTGTTCTGGCGACGGCGCATCAGAATATCGACGATCTGGCGGATTTCCTCGTCGCGACCCACGATGGGGTCCAGCTCGCCTTTGCGCGCCCGTTCCGTCAAATCTACGGAGAAGCGTTGCAGTGCTTCCTGTTTGCCCATCTGCGCCGGAGCCATAGCTTCACTCGCCTCGCCGGGCGCTGCTCCACCGCCCACCTGGGAGCCATCCGCTGCGCGCAAAGCAGATTCCGGCGAAGCGGCGACGATATCGGCAAAGCGCTCGGTCAAATCATCCAGCTTGGTCTTGTCGAACTCGCGAGAGATGGCCAGCAGCGCATTGCGCAAATCGGGCGTTTTCAACATCCCGACCAGCAAATGACCGGTGCGCACCTGGACATCCTTGAACATCAGGGTCGCGTAGACCCACGCCTCCCTGACTGCGGCGTCCACATGCGAGGACAAATCGGAAATCGACGTGGCGCCACGCGGTAAACGATCCAGCGCTTCGGTAAAATCCTTGGCCAATCGCGCAGGGTTCAGGTTGAAATGCTGAATAACGCGATGTAAATCCGAATCCGGTAATTGCAAAATCTGGTGTAGCCAATGCACCAACTCCACATACGGATTGCCGCGCAGTTTGCAAAACACGGTAGCGCTTTCAATGGCTTTATAACCCAGGCTATTCAACTTCCCGAACAGCGCAACGCGACTGATTTCGGCCATGGATTCGGACTCCTTTGGCGGTTAAAAATGAACGGTTAACGGCGAAAAGATCAACACGGTCTGCTGGTCAACCTTTAACCTTTAGCCTTTACTTGCAATACGTCACGGCATCCAGTTTCAGATCATCGGCATCATGCGCCAAGGGCTGGCTGGTCAACCAAGTCGTCCAGCCCAGTTGTGATCCCTCGCCGAGTTTCAAGGGCGGCACATCCTCTTTCCTGAGGACCAGATTGACATCCCAGAGCAATTCATCACCGATGTAGTTGCGCACCCAGGCAATCAGGCGGCGCAGGCTGTCACTACCCGGCAGAAACCGCTGAAACTCCGCCAGGTTCATCGGACCGATGATAATGCGGAATTTATACTGACAATCCCACACCCGTTCTCCAATCACCGCTGTCATGCCCAACGAACCAGTCGCTGGCGTTTCCCCCAGACGACATTGACTGGCTTTGGATAGCGGCAGCCAGTGACCAATGAAGTTCTCAATCACCACTGGTAGATGAAAAAAATCTCCGAGAATCGCCTGCAGGCCCTCAGCATTACGGGTTTGGCACGCCAACCGGCCAGCGTAGTGCAACTTCGCCAAGTCCGGGACGGCATCCCGATTCCACAACGACGGCATCCCCAGACCAAACGGAGCACCCATATAAACATGGAAGCGATCGGTTTCCGGCCGGTCAAAGCTGACTGTCGGCTGCGCCTCGGCCCAGGCCCGGTAAAACAGGCACAACATTCGATGATGAAAGATATTGGCAAAGCCGACAAAGGTGCGGTCGTCATGATGGCGCACCCGATCGCGCGCATATTCGGTCAGATGCAGCGGCAACGGCCCTTGGGGGCCAAACAAACCGAGGAAATATTCAGACAAGCGCGGTGGATGATGCTCATCCCCCGGATCGAACGCCGCGAGCGTGGAGGGCGCAAACGCCAGCGACGGCTCCTGCGTCAGCCGCAACGGATCGTCGCTCAGGCGCGTTGAATTCCCCAGCCGGGGCAAATCCCGATACGCACACTCCAGACGGCGTAGCGCCTGAAAAACATGGAAGGCATACGGCCGCTGCCGTAACGCCTCAAATAAAGCTACAGCGTGTGCCGCTGTCCGATCCGGACTGGCCATCGCATAATCTCGCCGCGCTCGGTCGATCGGACGACCGTTTCAGTGAAGGAATTGATCGAAGCGTATTTGGCAAAAAACCGTTCCAGCATCGCCCCAAACAGCAGAATACCTTCGCCCTCAAACGCCGTTTCGTCCAGGGTTATAGTCACTTCCAGACCACGGACAAAAGCGATGGGGCCTGGAATAGGCGCACGCCGGGTCACCGGCGTCGCCCGGACCGAATGCACCCCATCGATCTGTTTGCGAACCGCTGCCTCAGCCAGATCGCCGTACAGCGCCAGCAACTCCCGCAAGGCGACCGCGCCCTGACGAGCGTCGCTGTCGGCAATCGACAGATAATTCAACGACAGGTGACTAATCAGCCGCCAGGCGGTATCTCCGTGCGCATGGGAAGGACGCGGCTTGGTCGGTCCAACCAGGCAGCGCACGGCTCGCACCGGCGCACTGGTGTTCAGGGTAAAATCGGTCTCGCCCTGCCCGACCGGCATGTGGAGTGGCAAATCACGGTTGGTGCATAATGTCGTCACCGCCAGTTGGCGCAAATTACCATGATAAGGTGCTTCATTAGCGTCCACTAATGCCAGATAGCTTTCGCTGCCCACATAACTGGAACGGGGGCCAACCCGGCGCTGCTCGCTCGATAACAGACGCGGTAACCGCTGAACCGTGTAAAAGGCGCGCTGATCACGCTGATTCAATCGATCATAACGAGCATAAAAGGGCAGAAATTCCTGTTCGTCATTTTCAGTACCGATCCCAGTGACGCTGGCGACTTGGTAGACCTCAAAATCCATCGGCCGCGTACGATCGGGCAATACGTGATATTCGACGAACTGATCGCTCAGGTGAATGCGGTCGGCGCGTTTCGGAAACAGATTAATCGCCGGGGTGCAGAACAGCGCAAAATTTGCCGCAGCAACTGTATTTTCCAACACAGGATCGGCCCGGTTAAACAGGACTAGCAGTTCCAACTCTGAATCCACACAACGGCCCACCGCCGGCCCCAGTCCGCCCAATTCCACAAACAGATAGCGTTGCGGCAGGGTGAAATACTCGTGCAGCAAACGATAGCCCTGAAATGAAGGGGGGACATAGGGCAGCAGCGCTTGTTCTGGCTCAAAGCCCAGTCGCTGAATTAGCCGGCCAGCCACCACTTCATGCCAAGGCGCCGGCCGTTGGCCAGGCCGCACCACCACCATCACCGTATTCGCCAACAGTTGCTCATACAGTCGCATAGGCAGCGCGTCACTACCATGCAAATACAACGACAATCGTTCCAAGGGCAATTTGCTGAAGGTCAGACCGGGCAACGTGGTGCGCAACCGCAGCCGAAGACCGGCCCGGATTTTCGCCAGATCGGGTAGGTCAAGGAAGGCGACCGGCTCCTTGCCAGCGAAATACTGCGCCTCGGTAATCTCCAGGGGCCACAAGGTGACTGGATGTGCGGTGCGATATTCACACGCAGTCTGCTCGCCCTTGCCCAGCAAACTATGCAGATCAGTATCTCTGGGAATGATAAAACCTGACTCCAGACTACCCTCGGTCAGATCGGGCTGGAACCGCACCACTGCCATCGACGGCGTGGGCGCCAGATAGTGCGGGTAAATAATGTCCAGCAAATGCTGGGTGAATTTGGGAAATTCGTCGTCGATTTTCAGTTGCACCCGCGCGGCCAGAAAGCTAAAGCCTTCCAGCAAGCGCTCGACATAGGGGTCGGCGCATTCAAATGTATCCAGTCCCAGTCGCCCGGCGATTTTCGGATACTCGCGGGCGAACTCCCCGCCCATTTCGCGCAGGTGTTGTAATTCCCGGTTGTAATACTGCAGAAGGCGGGGATCCATATTCAGTGCATACTCATCGAATGGTCAGCTTCTTCAACCATGACCTGGCCGCTTTCCAGATCAATTTCAGTTTTCAAATACAGTTGCAAAGGCAAGGGCTGCGCCCACAGGTCACCAGTGATGATGAACGTCAACGTATTATGGCTCATCAGGTCCTGCGCCAGGATGACCCGGACTTTGACTGTACTCCGTAGGATGCGTGGTTCAAAGTCCTTGATAACCTGGACCAAGATATTCTCCAACTCGTTGATATTCAATCCGTTAGCTAGAGTTCCGGACAACGGCGGCAAGCCGAAATTGATCACAGAATGGGCGGCGGATGGGTAGCGTTCAATCTCATAGTGGCTCGGCAGGCGCACCGTGTTCAGGAGCCACTCCAAATCGCGCAACACGCTCTTGCGCAACCGGCTCATCGATAAAATGCGTTTTTCGCGGGATTCCTGCAACTGATCCGGTTCGTCATCGGCCAGCCGATCCAAAAGCGAAGGCTGCAAGCGGTCCTTCGGGGTGAGTTCAGCCATCGCCTCCCTCGGCCACGGCAGCGTCAAGCTCGATCGTGCGCAGATCCAAGAGAGCGTAATCGTCAGTATCGGTCGCCAGGAGCCGTTGTCCCAGTCCCAACTGGGTGGCATCATCAATCGTCTGCCAGTCAGTTTTGCGCGCCATACGAATGGCATCATCCACCGATTGTTCGGAGCCGGGATAACGTACTGGAATTAATCCAACGATCTGACCGCCATTCACCCAGGTAAAATTGGCGGGCAACCAAACCAGATCACGCAGATCAGTGGGTAGTTCGAGTTCAATTCGGTGAATGCGTTGGAACGGAATCCAGTAGTAACGGCCGTTGATAATGGCTTCCAGCAGTGGACCCAGTCGTGGATCAGCGTCCATCAACCAGGTGAATGGTTGGTCATTGCAGCGACCACTGGTCACCGGCGCCTGTTCCAGCGCCTGAGCGCGCAAATCCCCGGCTTTGCCATGCTCATTCTGCGTGGTCAACTGGAGCGCCTCCAGCATCAGCGCCAGCCAGGTTTCCGGTTCGCCAAATAAAAGCGGCGTCCGCTGGCCCGCAAACACCTGTCGGCGCAATGCTTCGCACTGAATGGCTTCCTGATAGGTCTGCACCATGGGCAATGTTTCGGCGTCCATTTCGCGCAGTACATTCAACTGGTTCAGTGCTTTCTGCCACTCACCCAGGATGCAATACAGTTGAAACAGAAAAATCCGATGCTTCGGATCGGCTGGCTGTTTACGCACCTGCTGCTGCAGGTGCTCCAGCGCTTGGCTCAGGCTGCTGTCACGCAGCATGTCGATTGCCGCCATAAGAACCACTCCGTTATTGCGGGATCAAACAAAACGCCCGGTGAGCAACGCCCACCGGGTGATCGAGTGCGCCTAAATCAGGCGGCAAGCCCGTCGATCAGGCCTTTTCTGTATTCGTGGTCAGATCCCAGCCAGCCACGACTGCGGCATCCAGCGAACCATCCTCGGACTTCTGCGGGCTGTAGGAGATCGAGAACGTGCCGTAAGCCAGCGACAGGCTTTCGGTCGGTGTATCATCGCCGCCCGTCGAACCGGACCACTGGATCGACTCGACGAACACCTTTTCAAAGGTGTAGACCAAGTATTCCTGCTGGCCACCCGCTCCACCCGCTTTGCGTAAGGTCACCGTGGCCTTATCGAAGTGTTCTCCATTAGCACACATTTTGAACAGAATCGGTGACGCCTTATCGGTCTTCTTCATGATGTTGAAGCTGGATACCGACACCTTGCCACCGGACATACCGGTCGATCCTGACCCGATGGTCACCGGGTTGCTGGCACCAAAGCTGAAGCTGTAAATCTCGAATTCGCCCGCATGCGTCGCGTCGGTTGATTCGCCTGCGACATTGGGGCCTTCCAGTTTCAAAAAGGTATCAAAAGACATGATTGCTCTCCACAGTGGTTAACTTCAAAAAACAAGGGTTTTGGTCAAACCAGCCGCGATACTCGCTGCTTGGACTGCAACCGGATTCACCATCACCTCGAACCCAGTTGCATGACTACAAAGCATCATCCATGCCAAAAATATATGTGCATGATTTTATTTATTTTATTACTCGGTTAGCGAGGGAATTAGCCGCGCTGACCGGTTCATCCGAACGGGTCAAACTGGCAAGCTGGCCTACCAGTTTGACCCGTTCGCAGTGTGCTTACGCGCCCTTGACCGAAGGCAGCTTGGAAACCAGGCGCAACGATACGGTCAAGCCTTCCAACTGATAATGCGGACGCAGGAAGAACTTGGAAGTATAGTAACCAGGATTGCCCTCGACCTCTTCCACTCGCACCTCGGCGGCGGCCAGCGGCTTCTTGGCCTTGACCAGCTCGCTGGAGTGTTCTGGCGAACCATCGACATACTGGATGATCCACTTCTGTAGCCACCGTTGCATGTCTTCGCGTTCCTTAAAGGAACCGATCTTGTCGCGGACCATGCACTTCAGATAATGCGCAAAGCGGCAGGTGGCAAACAGATAGGGCAACCGAGCCGACAAATTTGCGTTGGCCGTAGCGTCCGGGTCTTCATACTCGGCAGGCTTCTGCAGCGACTGCGCACCGATGAACGCAGCGAAATCCGAGTTTTTCTTGTGAATGAGCGGCATGAAGCCGTTCTTGGCCAGTTCGGCCTCGCGCCGGTCGCTGATGGCGATTTCGGTCGGACATTTCATGTCCACGCCACCGTCATCGGTGGGGAAGGTATGGGTCGGCAAATTCTCCACCGCCCCGCCGGATTCAATCCCGCGAATCCGCGTACACCAGCCATACAGCTTGAATGCCGTGTTGATGTTGACCGCCATGGCATACGCCGAGTTGGCCCACGTGTATTTGTTGCTATCAGCCCCTTCGGTGTCCTCTTCAAAATCGAACTCTTCCACCGGATCGGACTTGGCACCGTAGGGGCGCCGGGCCAGAAAGCGCGGCATCGCCAGACCGATATAGCGGGAGTCTTCGGATTCGCGCAACGAGCGCCACCCGGCGTATTCCGGGGTCTGGAAGATCTTGGTGAGATCACGCGGATTGCTCAGTTCCTGCCAGGAATCCATCTGCATCACGGTCGGGGCGGCACCGGCAATGAACGGGCAGTGGGCGGCTGCAGAAACCTTTGACATTTCGCTCAGCAATTCCACGTCGGTCGGGCTATGGTCGAAGTGGTAATCACCCACCAGGCAACCAAAGGGTTCGCCGCCAAATTGCCCGTACTCCTCCTCATACATCCTTTTGAAGATGGGGCTTTGATCCCAGGCGGTGCCCTTGAACTTCTTCAAAGTCTTGTGTAACTCTTTCTTCGAGATGTTCATCACGCGGATCTTGAGCATCTCGTCGGTTTCGGTATTATTGACCAGATAATGCAGTCCCCGCCAAGCCCCTTCCAACTGCTGGAACTCCGGATGGTGAATGATCTGGTTGAGTTGTTCGGTCAGCTTATGGTCGATCGCGGCGATCATCGACTCAATCGACTTGATGACATCCTTGGAGATCAGCGTGGTCTGCTGCAGGGCCTGCTCGGCCAAGGTGCGCACAGCGCTTTCGACGGCTTCCTTGGCCTGATCAGATTTGGGTTTGAATTCCCGCTGCAGCAGCGATGAAAAATCGCTGACTTCCAGGGTCTCGGTTGCGCCGCCCGGCTGGGCTTGGGCGCTCGGATCAAGTTCGGCCATGATTCATCACTCCTCGGCGGCAGGCGTGGCGCTTTCCTGGGGTTTGGGCGCGGAAGCCAGCGCCTGCAGCAGGCTGGGATCAGCCAAAACCTTGGCTATGAGTTCCTCAGCGCCGGTTTTGCCGTCCATATAGGTCACCAGATTGGAAAGATGTTCGCGAGCCTGTAGCAGGCGGTTCAAGGGATCCACCTTGCGCGCCAACGCTGCCGGAGAAAAATCGTCCATACTCTCAAACGTGATGTCCACGCTCATCTCGCCCTCGCCGGTCAGCGTGTTCGGCACCCGGAACGCGGCGCGCGGCTTCATGGCCTTCAGGCGGTTGTCAAAGTTGTCCACATCGATTTCGAGGAACTTCCGGTCGGCTACCGGGGCGAGGGGGTCAGCCGGCTTACCCGTCAGATCGGCCATCACCCCCATTACGAACGGCAACTGGACCTTCTTCTGCGCACCATACACCTCGACTTCGTATTCGATTTGTACGCGCGGCGCCCGGTTACGGGCGATAAATTTCTGGCTGCTCATTGCCATTAGCGTTTCACCTCTCTACTCAAACCGCGTTCTTAAGGATTGCCTAGCAGATAACCTAGCTTATTGCTCAGTTAATTTATAGATCAATGCCCGGCGTTCTGGTAGGGTGATCCGAAGATATTGTCAATGGTCGATCAATTTCAGGCATTCTGGTGGGAAGCCCCAAAGATCAAATCAGCTTGGCTGGTTCCACTTGGCGCCAGATCCTGCAGGATCTCCATAAAGTCCTTAGTCGCCAGATTCCTGGCCCGCCTGAGCAGAAAAGGAACCGGGCTGGAGGGTTCGTAGCGCTGAAAGTAATCACAAATCTTGTCCAGCATACGGAGGGCGTCTTCGCGGTTGACAATTTCACCCACCACCATCCGTTGGACCGTCACGGCAGCGCCCGGCGTATCGGGCGCCAACCCTTCGCCGGCTTCAACGTCCATCGGGATTTCTTCCACCAGCTTGATGCCCAACCGTTGCATCTGTTCGGTCAACACCTGGCGGATTTCCTTCAAGATTCTGCCCAGCGCGCTCATGTCCGGCGCTTGGGACGCCCCCACCTGGTCGGTCAGCAATGCCTCGATCCGTTCGACTCGTGTCACCGCTTCAACAACTGTGCCAGCCGTCGCTTTCAACTCCTCCCGGTCAGCATCCTGGAACGCCCCATCGATTTTGGCCTGGGTCGGCGGTTCAGCCTTCTCCTTGGCAGTGGTCGGAGTGAGTACACCGGCGGCAATCTGGACATCGCGCAAGTTGAAGCGTCCCAGTGCACGGGAACTAACCAGCGGTATCTCGCGCAAGGCCCGCAGAGTGGCTTCCGGGTCACACAGCGCCGCGATAATATTGACCCGCAGTGTGGGATCGCTGTTGTCGTCCGGGTCTAACTGTGGATAGACGCTACTCCAGTAGCGTTCGAGCAATCCCTCCAGCAACGCCAAGCCATCGGCGAATCCCGGCAGACCATCGGTATTGAGCAGCGCCCGGGTCAGGTAGGCAGCGACCCGCAAATCGCGGGTGCGCTCCAGCAAATGCAGAGCGGCTTGGCGGACGCCACGCCAGTTGGGCGGTTCAGCGGGAATAATGGTACTGCCGTACTGACGTTCCGGCGCTCCCTGCGACTGCTTTTCCATCTCTGTAAACTGCGAGTCGTACTCCAGATCCTCGCCGCACGGCGCATCGGCCGCAATTTCGCTTAACAGGTTTTCAACCTCAATGATACTCATCAGTCGCCTACCTCATCTAATTCGCTAGCCTTAAAAAACCGAGCCTCGCTTGGCGCTACGCCATGAGCAGTATAGACTGCATACTAGCAATTAACCTCTATGCATTCGATGAAACCCGCCCGGACGGTCGAGGCATCCCCGCCAACGGACATCGCGTCATGCCCCTGAAATTGACCATCACCAGCTACCAGCGACTTTCCCCCGGTCAGGAACCGGCCAAGACTCTCGATCGCGGCTCGATCAGCATCGGCCGTGCGTCGAAGAACGACTGGATACTGCAGGATCCCGAACGCATCCTGTCCAGCGAACATTGTGTCGTCCATTACAAGGATGGCGGCTATGTCCTCACGGACACCAGCACCAACGGCACATTCCTCAACGACTCCGAACAGCGCATTGCCCGCAACCAGGCGGTTCGGCTCAAGGACGGCGACCACTTCGTCCTTGGGGAATACGAAATCACCGTCGCCATCGCCGATACTGCAATTGAGGAGGAAGCAGAAGGTCCGATCACCGATGTGGCGCTGCAACCCGGCCTGACGCCGCCCCCTATTGCGATCCCGGAGATCATGCCGCCCCGCATCGAGGCATCAGCCGATATCGTCAAACCCTCCTTCAGCGATCTGCTCACCGACAGTCGTGATGACCAGGACCACCTCGGACTCGCCCACTCAGCGGCATCCGCCGATATCGTCAAACCCTCCTTCAGCGATCTACTCGCCGACAGCCGTGATGACCAGGACCACCTCGGACTCGCCCACTCAGGCGTCGGATCACCTCACCCCGGCGCTGCGACCGAACCCCCCCCAGACGTCGGCGGTCCGGAAGGTGCCGTTTATGAACCACCGGATCTGCTGATCCCCGAACCGCCCGCCGCCCGTCAGGAAGTCCTGCCTGAGCCACCTGAACTGTCCAGCCCCGCTGCCGACTCTGCGGGCCTGATTCCTGATAACTGGTGGGCAATGCCCCCCGCCGCGCCGGTCCAGCCGGTAGTTCCTGTTCCCGAACCGCTATTCACACCGCCACCCCGGGAACCCGCCCTGCCGACTCCTGCGCCGCGACCGCCCGTTCCGGCGTTGGCGGCGGCTGTCGAACCCGCCGGACTCGACGCCCGCGATTTGCTACACGCCTTTCTGGAAGGCACCGGTTTACCTCAGTTGCGGTTGAGCGATGATCAGTGGTCAGAAACGATGGCCAACCTCGGCGCGATCTTTCGCGAAACGGTCCAGGGACTGATGGACATCCTGCAGGCGCGCGGCGATATCAAAGGCGAATTCCGGCTGGATCGCACCGCCATCGGTCCCGTAGAGAACAATCCCCTCAAAACCCCACCCGGTCAGCCACCGCTACGGGCAGAACACGTCATGGCGCTGTTGTTAGCCAGCCAACAGGGCGCCTACATGTCGCCGGTCCAGGCCGTGCGCGAGGGCTTCAACGACATCAAGGCCCACCAACTGGCGGTCATGGCCGGGATTCAGGCGGCGCTGAACCGCCTGCTCACCCGGTTCGATCCGGGCAATCTGGAAACCCGCCTCGAACAGAGCGTCCTGGATAATCTCTGGCCGGCGAATCGCAAGGCCAAATACTGGGACTTGTTCAACGCCGAATATCAGGCCATTGCCCGGGAAGCCGAAGATGATTTCAACGAACTGTTCGGCGACGAATTCGCGCGCGCTTACGAGGAACGGTTACGCTCCCGCTGAATTCGTCGGTCTGCTCTCTCTCCTTGGTTGGCTACCGTTTCGCGCCATGGATGCTAAATTGATAGAGGTCGGCCAACCGTCGAGGACCAATAAAGCAATGCAACGAGTACTATCGCCATGAGTTGGTACAGCAAGGTCGTATGGTCCGAGGGGATGTTTCTGCGTCCCCAGCACTTTCAACAGCAGGACCGTTATCTGGAAGCTCTGGTTCGGCAATCCTGCAATCCGTTGCGGCCTTATGCCTGGGGCGTCGTGGAACTGGCTCTGGACCGGGAAGCGCTGGCGCTCGGCAAAGTGGGCGTCACCACGGCCCGGGGACTGCTGCCCGATGGCACTCCATTCAGCATTCCCGACCATGATCCGCCGCCGCCGCCGCTGGAGATCGACGCCGATGTGCGCGATACGCGGGTCATGTTGGCCCTGCCGCTGCGACGCACCGGCATGGCCGATGTGGAGCGCGGCGACTATCAGGATACTTCCGCCCGTTACCGGGCCACCGCCCGCGAAGTGCGCGACAATAACATCGACACCGCCAATAACAGCGCTCAGGTCGAGATCGGCGAGCGCCGGTTGCGGCTGTTCCTCGACACCCGTGATTCCAGCGACTATACCTGCATCAGCATCGCTCAGGTGCTGGAGAAACGCTCCGACCAGACCGTGGTGCTGGATGCTGACTATCTGCCACCCTGCCTGGACTGTCGCGGCGTACCGGCCCTGAAAGGCTTCGTCACCGAAGTCCTCGGCCTGTTGCATCAACGCGGCGACGCCTTGGCTGAACGAGTCGTCGGCGCCGGCGCGGCGCGCGGCGCCAACCTGGATATCGCCCAATTTCTGCGCCTGCAAGCGGTCAACCGCTTTGAACCGCTGTTCGCCCATCTGGCGGACATGCCCGGCCTGCATCCCGAAACGTTCTACCAGATCGCCCTGCAAGTCGCCGGCGAAATGGCCACCTTCACCGACAAGGTCAAGCGGCGGCCGCCGATCTTTCCCTCCTACGATCACGACAACCTGCATAAAACCTTCGCGGTGCTAATGACCGAGCTGCGCCGCTCACTCAGCCTGGAAGAAGTCGAGGCGGCGATCCGCATCCCCATCGAGGAGCGCCAATATGGCATTCGGGTCGCGATCATCACCGACCGCGAACGCCCCTTGCTCACCAAGGCTACCTTTATCCTGGCAGTGCGCGCCGATATGGCCACCGACCTGCTGCGCAACCGCTTCCCGACCCAGGTTAAAATCGGTCCAGTGGAGCGCATCGCGCAATTTGTCAATCACCATCTGCCGGGTATCGGCGTCAGCGCCCTGCCGGTCGCGCCCCGGGAAATTCCCTACCGCGCTGATTTCACCTATTTCCGCCTCGACCGCAGCAGCGAGTTCTGGAAGCAACTGCTCAATTCCGGCGGCTTTGCTTTCCACGTCGGCGGCGAATTCCCAGGACTGGAAATGGTGTTCTGGGCCATCAAAGAGTGATGGAGTAACGAACTGTGACCATTGACGATCCATTTGCCAGCGGCGACGAAGGTGATCGCACCATCATCCGGCCGGTGCCGGGCGGCCGCCGCCCGGGGTCTACCGCCGAATCTCCCCCTCCCCCATCGCCGCGCCCCGCCCCATCCCCCGATTCCACGCCGATCTCGCATGGGGTCGGCCTCAATCCGCTGGAAGCGGCTGCCGAGCCGCTGCTCAGCCTGATCATGCGGCTGAAAAATACCTCCTCACATCCTGATCCTGAGCAGTTGCGGCAGCGGATGATCGAGGAAATCAAAACCTTCACCACCAACGCCCGCAACACCGGTCTTCATGAAAAAACCGTGTTCCGCGCCCGCTATGTGCTGTGTACGACGCTCGATGAAGTGGTGCTCAACACCCCCTGGGGTCGGGCCAGCGAATGGAGCGAGAACAGCCTGCTGATTACCTTCCATAACGAAACCTGGGGCGGCGAAAAGGTCTTCGAACTGCTGGACGCGATCATCCAGGATCCGCGCAAGAACCTGGACTTGCTGGAATTAATGTATCTGTGCCTGGCATTCGGTTTCCAGGGCCGCTATCGACTGCTGGACAATGGCCGCAGCCGGCTGGACGAACAGCGGGAACGAACCTATAACGCCATCCGCACCGCCCGCGGCGAATTCGAGCGGGACTTGTCTCCGCACTGGCGCGGCAGCGTCGAACAGCAAAATCCACTGATGCGCTATGTCCCGCTGTGGGTGGTGGCGGCGGTGGCAACCGCTTTGCTACTGCTGGCCTACACGATCTTCAGTTGGCTGCTCAATAGCGCGTCCGATCCCGTATTCACCGCCATGGGCGGCATTCGCGACGAAACGGTGGCTATGGTCCGGCGTGGCGGTGTGACGGCGACGGCGGCGCCAGTCAAACCGCAGGCGCAGGAAAATCGCCTCCGGGTCTCGCAGGATCTGCGCAAATTCCTCGATCCGCAAATCCGTCAGGGACTGATCGACGTCATTGACGATGCGGACAAAACGACAATCCGCATTCGTGGCGACGGACTGTTCGATTCGGGCAGCGCCAACATCAAATCGGCGTTTCTGCCCCTGCTGACCCAAATCGGCCAGGAACTCAACACCGTACAGGGTAAGGTGCTGGTCACCGGCCACAGCGACAATGTGCCGATTAACACCCTGCAATTCCCCTCCAACTGGCATCTTTCCAAGGCGCGCGCCGACAGCGTGGTCAAACTGCTGGCGGCGGTCAACAATAACCCCGGCCGTTTCATCAGCGAAGGCCGCGCCGACACGGAGAAGGTCGCAACCAATAATACCCCCCAGGGCCGGGCGCAGAACCGGCGCGTCGATATCATTTTGCTGGCGCGGGTCAACTAGGGGGACGTCATGAATAAGATCCTGAGCTTTTTCAAGAGCCGGTGGTTCATCGGCATTACCGGCGTGCTGGCTGTCGCGGCGCTGATCTGGTACATCGGGCCGCTGATCGCCGTCGCCGGCCAAAGTCCGCTGTCTTCGAACCTGAGCCGTATTGTGACTATCATGACGGTGGGCGGCGCCTTTGCCCTGACCCAGTTAGTGGCTTACATCAGCATCCTGCGCAAGAATGGTAAAATGCTGACTGACCTAGCCGGTCAGGCGGGGTCAGGCAGCGGGGCAGTTGGTGCCACCGGAGCCGCCAGCAGCGACCAGGGAGCGGCTCGCGAGCAGCAACAGCGGCGAGAGCGCGAAGCGGCTTCATCCGAGGAAATCTCCACTCTCAAGGAAGGGTTGAATGAAGCGCTGGCCGTTCTCAAGAAAGCGCGGCTGGGTGGCAAATCCGGGCGCGGTCAATACCTGTACCAGTTGCCGTGGTACATCATCATCGGCCCGCCCGGTTCTGGCAAAACCACTGCGCTGATCAACTCCGGCCTGCGCTTCCCGCTGGGCGCCGGCAAGGTGCGCGGAGTCGGCGGCACCCGCAACTGCGACTGGTGGTTTACCGACGAAGCCGTGTTACTGGACACCGCCGGACGCTACACCACCCAGGACAGCCACGAGGAAGTGGATCGCGCCGCCTGGCGCGGCTTCCTCGATCTGCTCAAGAAGCATCGCCGCCGTCGCCCCATCAACGGTGCGTTCATCGCCATCAGTCTGTCCGACCTCATGCAGCAAAGCGAGGAAGAACGCACTGCCCAGGCCGTCGCCATCAAGCAGCGCATCCAGGAACTCCATGAGTATTTTGGCATTCGCTTCCCGCTCTATGTGCTGTTCACCAAGGCCGACCTGATCGCCGGTTTCATCGAGTTCTTCAACGATCTCGGCCAGGAAGAGCGCGCCCAGGTGTGGGGCATGACCCTGCCGATGGATGATCCCACCGACCCGGAAGGCGTCGTTGAACGGTTCACCGCCGAATTCGAGCTGCTGGAGAAGCGCCTGAACGACCGGCTGGTAGAGCGCCTGCAGGACGAGCGCGATCCGCAGCGGCGCGACCTGATCTATACCTTCCCCCAGCAGTTCGCCTCCCTCAAACAGGTTGCTGATCGATTCCTCAAGGAAGTGTTCCGGCCCAGTCGCTACGAGGAGCGGGTGCTGCTGCGCGGCGTTTACCTGACCAGCGGCACCCAGGAAGGCACGCCCATTGACCGGCTGATGGGTTCGCTGGCCAGCACCTTCGGTCTGAACCGGCAAAACCTCGGCGCTTTTTCCGGCAAGGGCCGCAGCTACTTCATCACCCGGTTGCTGCGCGATGTGATTTTCCCGGAGGCGGAAATTGCCGGGGCCAATTTGAAAGTCGAACGCTGGCGGGCCTGGATTCAGCGCGGGGCCTACGCGGCAGCGCTGCTGATCACCGTGATCGCCGCCGTGCTGTGGCTGACCAGCTATGCCCGCAACGAAATGTACGTGCGGGCGGTAGAAACCCAGCGGCTGGAGATCGAAAAACAGATCACCGCCCTGTCTCCGGATCAGGTAGATCCCGCCGCCGCCCTGCCCCTGCTGAACGCCGCACGGGCCATTCCCGGTGGCTACGATGATCGCAACGCCGGCGTCCCGTGGCTGATGGGCTTTGGTCTCTACCAAGGCGACAAACTCGGCGGCGAAGCACAGATCATTTACCAACGGCTGCTGATCCGGGCCTTCCTGCCGCGTATCGTGCTGCGCATGGAAGAGCGGTTGCGCCAGAGCGCCAATAATCCTGGCCTGCTACAGGATACCCTCAAGGTCTACCTGATGCTGGATGACCCGCAGCGCTTTGACGCCAAGGCTGTTCAGGACTGGATGGAGCGAGAGTGGCAGGCCAACTTGCCGCGCAACGTCACCCGGGAGCAGCGGGAACAACTGTCGGCTCATCTGGCGGCACTGCTGGCGCTGGCGCCGCTGGAATCGCCCGTCGCCCTGGATAACGCACTGATCCAGAATACCCGCAACCTGCTCAACCAGGTTCCCCTGTCCCAACGCATCTATGAACGACTGAAAAGCCAGCGCGGAGAAGGCGTTCCGCCGGACATTGGTCTGACGATCGCTGCCGGTCCGGATGCGCCGCGCGTGTTCGACCGCAAAAGCGGCCAGCCCCTGAACGTTGGCGTTCCTGGCCTGTACACTTACGCGGGTTATTACCCTTTTTTTCTCAACGCCAACCCGAGACTGATCGGGCAACTGGCGGATGAAAGCTGGATCTTCGGCCCGGCGGTGCAAATCTCGGCCAATCCCGCTGACCAACAACGGGTCGCCGATGAGATCTGTCGGCTGTATCTGGGCGACTTTTTTCAACAGTGGCAGACCCTGCTGGCGGATGTCCAAATCAAGCCGTTCAATACCCTGGAGGCGGCGCTGGACCTCCTGCAGGTGCTGTCTGCGCCGGCCTCGCCGCTGCGGACCCTGATCATTACCGTCGCCCGTGAAACCGCACTGGATCAACCGCCACCCGCGCCGGACGCGGGCAAGGCGGCCGATCCCTCATTAAAGGACCGGATCGCCGGCATCCTTGGCGATAGCAAAGCCGCCAGTGCAGTCGCCATCCAACCCTGCGCGCTCGACCCCCGGCTATCCGCCTTCAGCGCTCAATACCGTAACGAAACCAAGGGCGCTGAGGGGACGATTCCCCCCTTCGATAAAACCGTCTCGATCCTCAACGACGTCTACAGCCACATGAACGCCATCGCCCGTGCCCGGGAAGCCAGCGCCGATGGCAGCATCCCGCAAAATCTCAAAGACCAGATCAGTACGGTCGTCAACCAGTTACAGGTGGACGCCGCCCGCAAGCCGCCACCGTTTAACACCTTGTTGAATAAACTGGCCCAGGACAGCGCCGATATCGTCCGCAGCCCGCGCGACCGGCTGAACGCCCAATGGCAGACGGTAAAAGCGGCAGCCTTTTTTCAGGATAATCTGAACGGCCGTTACCCATTAGCGCGCAGTTCCATCCAATGGACCGGCGGCCCGCCCAGCGGCGCCAGCACCGTTCCGGCCAATACCATTCAATGGGTCAATCCGGATTCTGGCGCTGGCGTCAGCCGCACCACGGTGTCGGGACCGCCAGATGTGACGCTCGCCGCTTTCAGCCGCTTTTTTGGCCCGAATGGCCTCATGGACACGTTCTTTCAGCAGTCGCTCAAACCCTATGTTGACACCTCGTCAGGCAATTGGACCTGGCGTGGCCCGACGGGTCCGGAACAGAGCATCAGCCCGGACGCCCTGCAAGCCTTCCAGCGCGCTGCCGTGATCCGCAATGCCTTCTTCCCTGGCAACAGTCCAACCCCGCTCGTGCGCTTTCAGTTGGTTCCGATTCAGATCAGCGGCGGCGCCAGCCAGGTGGTGATTGGAGTGGATGGTCAGACGCTGAGTTACAGCCCCGGTCAGCCGGCCCGAGGCGTCGATCTGCAATGGACCGGGGCCTCCGGCCAGGCCCGGCTGGAATTCCTGCCGGCGGGCGGCACCCCACCGCTCAATGAAACCGGCCCCTGGGCCTGGTTTAAAATTCTCGATCAGGCACAGATTCAACCTACGGGAGCCAACCAATTTCGCGTCACGTTTCAATTGAGCGGACAACAGGCCATTTACGAATTGCGGATGCCCGGCGGTTCCAACCCGTTTCGCCTACGGGAACTGGAGGGATTTCGGTGCCCGGATCAACTCTGACACTCGACCGACCGACCACGGGATTCTTCGGCAAGTTGCCCAGTCGGGGTGACTTTATCGGCCGCTATCTGCCCAAAAGCTTTCTGGAACCCTGGGATGGCTGGCTGCAGGGGGCGATTGCGCAAAGCCGCAACCAGTTGGGTGAAGCCTGGCGCGACGCTTACTGCATCAGTCCGATCTGGCGATTCGCGCTCAGCGATGGCCTGTGCGGGCCAGCGGGCTATGCGGGCGTATTGATGCCCAGCGTAGATCGGGTCAATCGCTATTATCCACTGGTCGTCGCCGCATCGCTGACGCCGGACTGGCCGTTGGTGACGCTGCCCACCGTGGGCGAAGCCTGGTTTCAGCAGGCCGAGCAACTCGCCCTGGCGGCGCTGGAGCAGGATGCGCTGGATTTGGAGGAATTCAGTCAGCGGGTCAATGCGCTGGGCGCGCCGCCGGACGCCGGCTTTGCTGCAAGCGGTCCACCGATGGGCAAAGCCTGGCATTGTTCATTGCCGGATGCGCTGAATCTGTCCCGAACAGCGCCGGCGCTGGCGAGCTATTTGCTCCGTCGGGCATTTGCCCGGCCCAGCCTGTGGTGGACTGAAGGCTCTGACTGCATCGCCCGTTGTCTGCTCATTTGCGATGGCCTGCCGCCCATTGAGGGGTTTGCGGCGCTGCTGGCCGGTGATTGGGAAAAATGTGGTTGGAATAAAAAACCGCTCGCCGGCTTCGTCGTTCCGGACGAGTCATCCGCCGCCGAGGAGGCGTCATTATGAGTAAATCAACTTTTCGCTGGTCATCCGCGGGCCGCAGCCATGTGGGCATGGTCAGAGCGATTAACGAGGACGCTTGCCTGGCGATGCCGGAACTGGGCCTGTGGGCGGTCGCCGACGGGATGGGTGGTCACGAGGCCGGCGATGTCGCCAGTCAGATGATTGTCGAAACCTTGCAGGAGATTCCGCTCCCGCTCACCTGGCCGGATTTCCTGAACTCGGTGCGGGAAGCGTTATACGACGTCAATCGGCGCTTGCGCGAGGAGTCAGCCCAGCACTACCAGCATCGCACCATCGGCAGCACGGTGGTGGTGCTGCTGGCCCACGAACATCAGTGCGCCTGTCTGTGGGTGGGCGACAGCCGCATCTACCGGCTGCGGAATGGTCAACTCGAACAACTGACCCGCGACCATAGCCATGTGCAGGAACTGGTCGATCAGGGGCTGCTCACCCCCGAAGAAGCGCATCGCCATCCTCTGGCCAATGTGATCACACGGGCGGTCGGTTCGGCGGACGATCTGCAAATCGATGAAGTGGTGTACCCCTTGCAGATTGGCGATCTGTTCCTGCTGTGCAGCGATGGCCTGAACAAGACCGTCCCTGATGAGGAAATCGCCCGCCTGCTCGCGCACAGCAATCACAATTGCCAGGAAGCCGTCAAGGCGTTCATTCACCTGGCCCTCATGCGCGACGCCAACGATAACGTCACGACCATTGTCGTGAACATCGACGGTGACCCGGCGGAAGCCGCTGGCGAAAATGCCGGTGGCGTCAGCGGGGGTTTGGAAGCGCTGGAAGATCCGATTCCGCCAGATTGGTATTTACAATGATGACCTACCGCCCCCGCCGATACAGTGGCAAGGGTTGATCGGCGGCGGGCTGGTAACTCTCACTGAAATCATTAAAAGCTTCCAGCGCATCTTCCAGATTGCGGTCAGCTCTCAGTTCAAACGCATCGAAACCGCTGCGGGTCATGAAAAAGAGCTGATCGCGCAACACATCGCCGGTTGCGCGGATTTCCCCCCGATAGCCATACCGTTCCCGCAACAGGCGAGCCTGCGAATAGGCGCGGCCATCGGCAAATTTGGGAAATTCCAGCACCACCAGCGCCAGCGCCGGCAAATCGTCGGCCAACTCAGCGACATTGGCGGTGTTGGGCAACCGCACGCCGACCGGTTCGCCCCGTTCCCGCAACGCCACTCGTTCCTGTTGCCAGCGAGTTTGAGAAACGATCACCGGCCCGGCGGGCAATTCGGCGTCGTCCGCGACCGGTTGCCAGTGATCCTCGACAATCTGCCGGTTTTTAATAACCGACGGCATAGCGCTGGGCCTCCTGTTTGGCTTCCCGACTGCCCGGCGCATAGGCCCGGGTGCGAAACGGCTCCAGGCCAATTCTGCGGAACGTGTCAAGGAACCGTTCGCCGTCTTCACGCCGTTCCACATAAACCTGCAAGAGGCGTTCGAGGGTGTTGGCGACTTCGGTTTTCGGCACGGAAGGACCGAGAATATCGCCCAGCGCCACATCATTTTCCGACGAACCGCCCAGCGAAATCTGATACCACTCCTCGCCTTTCTTATCGACGCCGAGAATGCCGATGTGGCCGACATGGTGGTGGCCGCAAGCGTTCATGCAGCCGGACATGTTGAGGCGCAGATCGCCAAGGTCGTAGAGATAGTCGAGCTGATCGAACTTTTCGTTGATCTGGTGAGCAATAGAAATTGAACTGGCGTTGGCCAGGCTGCAAAAATCCAGGCCGGGGCAGCAGATCATATCCGCCAGCGTGCCGATCACCGGCGCGGCCAGTTTCAGACCGTGCAGCGCATGCCACAGCGGGTAGAGATCGGCCTGGCGCACATCGGCCAGCAACAGGTTCTGGTGATGGGTGGAGCGGATCATGCCGAAGCTGTAGCGGTCGGCGAGATCAGCCACCGCGTCCATCTGGTCCGCCGTGATGTCGCCCGGCGCGACGCCCGGATCTTTCAAGGCCACGAACACATTGCGGTAACCGGCGACCTTGTGCGCAGCGACGTTGTGTTTGACCCAAGCCGCGAACGGCTGATCCGCCTTGAGCCATTGCGTGAAGCTGAGATCGTCGATGGCGTCGGCGGCATAGGGCGGCGGAGCGAAGTAGCGGCGCACCCGTTCGACCTCAGCAGGATCGAGGGCCAGCCCGGAATTTCTGATCTGCGCCCACTCGGCTTCGACCTGCTCGCGGAATTTCTCAGCGCCCAGCGCCTTGACCAGAATTTTGATGCGGGCCTTGTAGATATTGTCGCGGCGGCCGTGCTGGTTGTAGACCCGCAGAATCGCTTCCAGGTAAGTCAACAGGTCGCGCTGCGGCAAAAATTCGCGGATGACCCGACCGATGAGCGGGGTGCGGCCCAGCCCGCCGCCGACCAGCACGCGGAAGCCGAGGTCGCCCTGTTTATTCCGCAACAGGTTTAAACCGATGTCGTGGACCTGGGCGGCGGCGCGGTCGTGGGCGGCCCCGGTCACAGCGATTTTGAATTTGCGCGGCAGGTAGGAAAATTCCGGGTGGAACGTGGACCACTGGCGGATGATTTCGCAGTAAATGCGCGGGTCTTCGATTTCGTCCGGCGCGACCCCGGAGAGATGGTCGGCGGTGACGTTGCGGATGCAGTTGCCGCTGGTCTGAATGGCGTGCATCTGCACCTCGGCCAGTTCGGCGAGAATGTCCGGCGTGTCTTCCAGCTTCGGCCAGTTGTATTGAATGTTCTGGCGGGTGGTGAAATGGCCGTAGCCTTGATCATAACGGCGGGCGATGTGGGCCAGGGCGCGCAGTTGCCGGGAGGACAGCAAGCCGTAGGGAATGGCGACCCGCAACATCGGCGCGTGGCGTTGCAGGTAGAGGCCGTTCATCAAGCGCAGCGGGCGGAATTCGTCGTCGGTCAGTTCGCCGGCCAGATAGCGCTGCACCTGGCCCCGGTACTGGGCCACCCGCTCGTCGACGAGCGTCTGATCGTAGTAGTCGTATTGATACATCGCGTGTCGATCTCCGCCTGAAGTTCCCCCACTCCCCCGGAGGGAGCGGGGCTGGGCGTCAAGTTACCACTGCTGCGATATGCAAATAAAGTATTTTTTCACCATAAATTTATAACTAATCGATCCGATACCCGCCCAGTCCCATCACAGCGCCTTTGCCGGCGTGTGTCCATTGGCCGAGCCACAACCAGGGCCAGAAGGGTTCCAATCCGCCGCCGTTCAGTTCGATTTCGCCGACCAGTCCACCCATCGGCACGGTGTTGCGCTGGCGTGAGGAGTAGCGATTCCAGTCGCGCCAGCGCAGTCGAGTGGTGATCAGGGGAATGGCGTCTGCCGCCCGCGCCAGGACAGCGAAGTCGGTTGTCAAGGGCGCGTCGCCGTGAAAGGCGATCAGTAGCGAGACGCGCCGCAGCAGGCTGCCGAACAGGTGGGTAAAACGAAAGGTGTCCGGGGTGATGTGATCGTTGTCCACTGCTAACCGCAATGGTGTGTCGATGCGGAGCGTCAGCCGCTCCGGGCAGGGCGGCGGTTCAGGAATGTGCGGCGGCTGGAGCGTTAGCGGCCCGTCGGGCTGGTAGATCGGCGTCCAGCCGGTTGCCACCTGCTGCTCGACTGCCGCCAGCGCCAGTCGTCCCCGGTGGGTTCCCAGTCCTCGTGCGGCCGCTTGGTCGAGGGCATGGATGATGTAGGGCAGGTAGCGGTGACCGTGGCCGAACAGGGTTAAATCCAGCAAAGTTTCTTCGCCTTCCGTCAGGGGTCGGCGGGTGTCGGCGGGCGGGTGCAGCAGAAAGGGATGGGGCGCGGCAGGGTATTTGCGCAACAGGGCAATGGCCGGGTCGGGTGGGGTCTCGAACAGATAGGGGTAACTGCAGGAGCGGTAGAGCAGGCAGTCGGGGCAATGCGGTTCGTGGGTGACGCAAACCAGTCGCTTGAGCGCGTGGCCGAATGCGCCGCGCCAGGCGGAACCGGCGTAGGCGGGCAGGCGCAGCGGTTCTTGGGCGATGAAATGGAGTCGGTAACGGGAGACGGTAAGCGGGAGGGTGATGACGGGAATGGGGTTGGAAACGGTCATTGCTGCGGTCTCGGCGGATGATAACGCTGGTTTCAGGATAAGCCTGTCAACCCCTTTAATCCCAGATATACCGTTCATCGTAAGCCACCTCGTGTTTATCGAGAAATGCCCGGTACTCATCCTGGAAAGATTGCAGGCGATGGTGTTCACGCTGGTTTTCTACATAGTTGCGCACCATCTGCACATTCGAGGCGCTCACGGTGAATGCGCCGTAGCCGGCCTGCCAGGTAAAGCCAGTCCATTCATCCCCCTGTGTTTTCATCCATCTTGAAGAAACCGTCTTGACCTTTTCGACGGCTTGGCTGACGGCAATCGTGCGACTCAGTTCAAAGAGAATGTGAATATGATCTTCGATGGAATTGATAAGCAGCGCCTGGCATCCCAGGTTATCCATCACCATAGCCATATAGGCATGAAGGGATTCGCGGATAGCGTCGGTTAAAAATGGCTGACGGTATTTCGTACTGAAAACCAAGTGAATATAAAGGCGGGCAAGGGATTGCGGCATTGTTGGTGATCTTCTTTCGATTAGCCCCAAAGGGGCGAGCTAATTTTAGCCTAGGGCAACGCCCCGGGCACCCCCATTTGATCCATTAGCCCCAAAGGGGCGAGCTAATTTTAGCCCAGGGCAACGCCCCGGGCGTCCCCATTTGATCCATTAGCCCCAAAGGGGCGAGCTAATTTTAGCCCAGGGCAACGCCCCGGGCGTCCCCATTTGATCCATTAGCCCTGAAGGGACGAGCCAATTTTAGCCCAGGGCAACGCCCCGGGCGTTCTTAAATATCCATATCCCTTTACATCCGGGCAGGGCGTTTCCCAAAGGGCATATCGGGGCAGAGCGTTTCCCAAAAGGTGTATCGGGGAATTGTGTGGCCCATATCCGCAAGCCCATATCCGCAAGAACATTTAAAACAACATATCAAACATCAAACACCCAGGGCGATGCCCTGGGCTAAAATTAGCTCGCCCCTTTGGGGCTAAACAGATTTTTAATCTTTTATCGCACTCTGACTATTCAAGGTCTTAATCCCTTTTTAATCAGGGCTAGGTTTTGAAGCCGCCGTCGTTGCCGACCCCGTGACCCTGAGCGCGTCTTAATCCCTTTTTAATCAGGGCTAGGTTTTGAAGTAATGCAGTCGGGATTGATCAAGGCAACGTGGCGTCTTAATCCCTTTTTAATCAGGGCTAGGTTTTGAAGCAAGGCCGGGATCAACACCCGGCCCGTCCCCCTGTCTTAATCCCTTTTTAATCAGGGCTAGGTTTTGAAGCGCCCACCGTGTACAGCAGCCGGATCGATGGCTGTCTTAATCCCTTTTTAATCAGGGCTAGGTTTTGAAGCGGGCCAGCGTCGACAGACCCCTAGCCTGGGGATCGGGTCTTAATCCCTTTTTAATCAGGGCTAGGTTTTGAAGCGGGGCCGGTATTTAGTCCGTATGGTCACGGGGGTCTTAATCCCTTTTTAATCAGGGCTAGGTTTTGAAGAATTGAGGATAAGAAAATGTTGCTACGCAATGTCTTAATCCCTTTTTAATCAGGGCTAGGTTTTGAAGGTAAGGAAGTTCGCCAGTATGGTTATAAGGTTGCGTCTTAATCCCTTTTTAATCAGGGCTAGGTTTTGAAGCCTCTTCAGGCCGCTTAGCCATGCGCTCCTCGCGGTCTTAATCCCTTTTTAATCAGGGCTAGGTTTTGAAGGAAACAAAGCTGGCGGATTACAGAACGCACCAGCCGGTCTTAATCCCTTTTTAATCAGGGCTAGGTTTTGAAGGGTTTGAAGTTCCTGAAATGAGCAATTCTTCGCGTCTTAATCCCTTTTTAATCAGGGCTAGGTTTTGAAGTGAGACGATCAGCGAACTGCGTCAGCAGCTAGCGTCTTAATCCCTTTTTAATCAGGGCTAGGTTTTGAAGCCAAGGCGGCTAGATCAAGGAGTAGAAGATGAAGGTCTTAATCCCTTTTTAATCAGGGCTAGGTTTTGAAGTGATGCTACCAGAACCTATTGGGAGAAGTTGTTAAGTCTTAATCCCTTTTTAATCAGGGCTAGGTTTTGAAGACATATTGCTGTCAAAGCCTATAAAGCCTTGGGTCTTAATCCCTTTTTAATCAGGGCTAGGTTTTGAAGGATAAACACTGGAGAATTGACATGAAGACTCTACGTCTTAATCCCTTTTTAATCAGGGCTAGGTTTTGAAGAATGTTACATTGGCTAATTGGCACGTCAACCCGTGGTCTTAATCCCTTTTTAATCAGGGCTAGGTTTTGAAGCGTGATTAGTTTGCTAATACTAGTCACAATGTCTGTCTTAATCCCTTTTTAATCAGGGCTAGGTTTTGAAGAGATAAGGATAAAAGAATTAGAAACGTTGCCCGCAGTCTTAATCCCTTTTTAATCAGGGCTAGGTTTTGAAGACTACTAAGCCTGCTAAGACAAAAGGCAAGGCGGCGTCTTAATCCCTTTTTAATCAGGGCTAGGTTTTGAAGCTAATGCTGTTGACAACATGAGGGACTGGGTTGCTGTCTTAATCCCTTTTTAATCAGGGCTAGGTTTTGAAGAGGAATGTTGGCGGCAAAGGCATGGGTTACTGCATTGTCTTAATCCCTTTTTAATCAGGGCTAGGTTTTGAAGAGTAGCTAGGGCGCAAACCCTAGCATACTTGACAGTGTCTTAATCCCTTTTTAATCAGGGCTAGGTTTTGAAGCAAGGCTCCTATTAAAAGGATCGTTAAGGCAGTAAGGTCTTAATCCCTTTTTAATCAGGGCTAGGTTTTGAAGAGTACGCTTGGAACTGTTGGAGGACGGCAAGCGTCTTAATCCCTTTTTAATCAGGGCTAGGTTTTGAAGTCTTTTATACGCGCATGGAGGTTTCAAGGCGTCTTAATCCCTTTTTAATCAGGGCTAGGTTTTGAAGCATAACCACCTTAATAGTTATTGCTGGTTTTTTGTCTTAATCCCTTTTTAATCAGGGCTAGGTTTTGAAGGAGAGGAAAGGGGCATATCAGTGCTGATAGTGTGGTCTTAATCCCTTTTTAATCAGGGCTAGGTTTTGAAGCCATGCTAAACAAACAACAAGCGTATGCTAGGGCACAGTCTTAATCCCTTTTTAATCAGGGCTAGGTTTTGAAGATGCTGACCAGTATGTACCCGAAGTCAAGTTGTCTTAATCCCTTTTTAATCAGGGCTAGGTTTTGAAGGGACGGCAAGCCGCTAATTTAGTGGCTCATGGCAATGTCTTAATCCCTTTTTAATCAGGGCTAGGTTTTGAAGAAGCGCCAAGTAAGAAGTAACCAAAAGCGCCCTGGTCTTAATCCCTTTTTAATCAGGGCTAGGTTTTGAAGGGCTAAGATCACTGAAACTTTAGTTAAAGAACTTGTCTTAATCCCTTTTTAATCAGGGCTAGGTTTTGAAGTTTGTTTACTTGGCAATTGAAACAAAAACTGGCTGTCTTAATCCCTTTTTAATCAGGGCTAGGTTTTGAAGGTGATGAATATATCACTGTCAAAACCAAACAAGCGTCTTAATCCCTTTTTAATCAGGGCTAGGTTTTGAAGATTACTGGGATGGGCTTCTGAACAAGACCTATAAGTCTTAATCCCTTTTTAATCAGGGCTAGGTTTTGAAGTGAGTTTCTAGTCGCCGATGAAGCTTTTTTAGGAAGGTCTTAATCCCTTTTTAATCAGGGCTAGGTTTTGAAGAAGAGTTTATTTGTTTCATGTGAAACAAATAAGGTCTTAATCCCTTTTTAATCAGGGCTAGGTTTTGAAGATAGGTTCCAGTCTACATTAAGTCTGAAAGGCTTAGTCTTAATCCCTTTTTAATCAGGGCTAGGTTTTGAAGCCGCGTCAGAATAGCACGTTAGGGACTGTAACAGGGTCTTAATCCCTTTTTAATCAGGGCTAGGTTTTGAAGAATGTTACGCAACTTATTTATTATCGGATTGCTTGTCTTAATCCCTTTTTAATCAGGGCTAGGTTTTGAAGTGAAGCGTTAACGCTTCAATGCATGGTCCTAGTTGCGTCTTAATCCCTTTTTAATCAGGGCTAGGTTTTGAAGTTATAGCAGCAAAAGCATGGGTAACAGTATTGGTCTTAATCCCTTTTTAATCAGGGCTAGGTTTTGAAGTTGTTAAAGGTAGTGAATCGCTGATTAAAACACGTCTTAATCCCTTTTTAATCAGGGCTAGGTTTTGAAGAGTCTTGAAATTGTAACGCTTAAATTCCTAATGTCTTAATCCCTTTTTAATCAGGGCTAGGTTTTGAAGGAAACTGCTAGACAGAAGCTTGACGTTCTAAAAGCGTCTTAATCCCTTTTTAATCAGGGCTAGGTTTTGAAGGGCAAATGGGGAATTAAAGTGGCTACACAAATTTGTCTTAATCCCTTTTTAATCAGGGCTAGGTTTTGAAGGCACGCCGCCCTTTGAATGTCGTGTGCAATGCGAGTCTTAATCCCTTTTTAATCAGGGCTAGGTTTTGAAGTGATACTCGTTGCAGTTATTGGAAACGTGCTGTTGTCTTAATCCCTTTTTAATCAGGGCTAGGTTTTGAAGGTAACACTAGGGGAAAAGCGCGACGCCCTTTGAATGTCTTAATCCCTTTTTAATCAGGGCTAGGTTTTGAAGACCCTGATCGGATTGAAAAGGCTGCTTTGAGTCAGTCTTAATCCCTTTTTAATCAGGGCTAGGTTTTGAAGCAATATGAAAAGCTGGATAGCTTGCGGCGCTGGCAGTCTTAATCCCTTTTTAATCAGGGCTAGGTTTTGAAGTACTCAAATCAGCTTAAATAACGCGATTGAAACCGTCTTAATCCCTTTTTAATCAGGGCTAGGTTTTGAAGCGTTACCGGCAAAGTATCGCAAGCAGCAGAATGGTCTTAATCCCTTTTTAATCAGGGCTAGGTTTTGAAGAACATGAATGCCAAGGCATTTGAGTCCATGCAGTCTTAATCCCTTTTTAATCAGGGCTAGGTTTTGAAGTTACGTAATCTTTTCATATTAGGGTTGATACTGGGGTCTTAATCCCTTTTTAATCAGGGCTAGGTTTTGAAGTTGTGATAGCACAATTCAATTATACATTGTCCCGTCTTAATCCCTTTTTAATCAGGGCTAGGTTTTGAAGGTCGCCGTTATCGGAAATGTTTGCTTGTTCTGTCTGTCTTAATCCCTTTTTAATCAGGGCTAGGTTTTGAAGCCATTACATTGCAAGTATTAATCCTAATCGCGTCTTAATCCCTTTTTAATCAGGGCTAGGTTTTGAAGAAAGTTGGACTAACAAGGCGCATGAATCTTTGCGGTCTTAATCCCTTTTTAATCAGGGCTAGGTTTTGAAGAAGACAAGGCGCTTGGTATTGCAAGATCAATTGGTCTTAATCCCTTTTTAATCAGGGCTAGGTTTTGAAGCTTTTTTCTTGATTACGTTTGGTTATAGCCTAGAGTCTTAATCCCTTTTTAATCAGGGCTAGGTTTTGAAGCAAGGCTAATGACACTACTAGGAAATACTGGGATGTCTTAATCCCTTTTTAATCAGGGCTAGGTTTTGAAGCAATCGGTAGTGAAAGCATCGGAAGCGCTTGTTAGTCTTAATCCCTTTTTAATCAGGGCTAGGTTTTGAAGAGGCGATTTTGTATCCGGGCTTGGCGTCTTCCGGGAGTCTTAATCCCTTTTTAATCAGGGCTAGGTTTTGAAGCGCGGTATTGGTGTAATCCCTTTGACTTGATCGTCTTAATCCCTTTTTAATCAGGGCTAGGTTTTGAAGCCATCAGCGCTGGAAAATCTTTTCAAACAATCACTTGGAAAGGGGGTTGCCAGAAATTTTGTTGTTTGAAAAGTTATCTTTTTTGCCATACAGCAACAAAGTTGCTTTATAAAAACACAAGGGCGCTTTATAAGCATGAATTTGGCAGGATATCAGAATTTGGCTCAATAGGGGCCGGCTCTTTGGCCAACCGGCTGACTTACCAAGCGCGTGGGGCGAAGGTTGGAGCATTTTGAATGGATGCCGAATGACCGGTCGCCCGGATACTGAACAGCCCCCGGTTTTCCACCATCCGCTCGGTCCCCGCATCCGCCGTCAGCCAAGCCACTGCCCCGTAAATCCGGTTCTGGGCATAGCGCGGAATCCACTGCTTCATCTGGCCGAGGCGATCCAGAAAGTCCTCGACATCCTGCGGCTTTAAGGTGGTCTTGACCTCAACGACCACGATGACCTCACCATTATGGGCAATGATATCGAATTCATAATTGCCGCCATCCGCTCGTTTGCCCTTCAGCCGGGTGGTCGTGTCCGCAATCGGGATGCCGCGTTGCGTCAGCAGTTCGACCAAATCGCCCTCGACCAGCGATTCCATCAATTTTCCCCATTGACTGGTGAACAGCCGTTCCAGTTGGTTAAGTTTCCGGTCAGTCGCCTGAAACTTGCGCTCGGTTTCCTGCGACTGTTCTTTAAGCAACCGCTCGGTTTCCTGAAACCGCTGGTCAGATTTCTCCCAGTTTTCCTGAATTTTCGTCCAGCTTTCCTGAACTTTCGCCCAGCTTTCCTGAAACTTCCGGTCAGTTTCTCGAAACAGGTTCAAGATATCTTCATAAGTCGTGGCCATGATCCTCTCCAGCAGGCGCGATGCTCACAGTATACGCCTGCTCGCACAGCAAACCTTCAGGTCAAAAACAGGCTCTCCTGTGACGACAAATCTTCTTCCGGCGCCATTTGTGGCGCCCGCTCGCCGAGCCGCAAGATGTTACGACCATTCTGAATCAACAAAATATCTTCGGGAAAAATCTGCTTCCCCAACAGCACCACATCATCGACCTGCTCCGGCAGCGGATAACAACGCACATCATCCTTGTGCGGATCGATAATGTCCTCCAAACCCCGCAGTACCCCTTCCAGCGAATGCTCAAAAAACGCCCCGATGAACACCGAATACTGTACCCGGAACGCAAACTTTCCCAAATACCGCGCCACTCGCGTCAACCGCTTCGGGTTTTCCGAAATATCGTAGCAAATCAAATAGAGCCGCCGTTTTTGCGCCATGATTCAACTCTCCAGCCACTGCCGCAACTGATGCAGCCAATCCAAACCCATCCGCCGCAAAGCCTCCGCCTGTTGCTCAAACAACCGGATCACCACCCCCTCCTGCGTCAAATCCAACCCTCTCGCCGGGTCAAGAAACCGGGCTTCCAGCGCCGCCAGCACCGGGACCGCCAGACTCCAGCCCAACAATTCCGCCAGATCACCGACCAAATCCAGACCAAACTCCAGACAACTCCAGCGCCGCGCATCCAGCCCTGCCTCCCCGAACACCTCCGCGCTCAACCCACACAACAAACCCTGCAACCGCTCCTCAAGCAATCCTGCCGCCGCCGTTCCCAAATAGCGTTGCCGTGCCAGCGCCAGCGCCTCGGGTAGATCCGCCGCTACCGCTCGCGTCAACGCCCGTGGCAACTGCGGGCGCACCCTCTCCAGCGCCGTCCGGGTTGCCGCTTCCCGCCAGGCCGCATAACGCGCCTTCCCGCCCCGCCGGGTCAACCGCGCCCGCAACCGCGTATACAGCAAATCATGCCGATCCCGTGAACGCCGGTCGCTGCCAAAAAAATAACCACGCACCGAACCCTCCCGATTCAGAAACACCACCGGCGCTCCAGCGACCGCACACGCCAGCAACGCCTGATGATCCCACGCCACCGCCCCACTGCTGACCACCCGCGCCACCCGCGCCAACGGAAACCACTGTACCGCCCGCTCGGGCTGCCGCACCCGCAACGCCGGACCGTCCACCTCCACCCGCGTCCCCGCTTTACCTTTCAAGTACAACGGCTTGCGCACTTCGGCTCGCTCTTCGTCCAAAATCCAGCTCGGATCACGCCACGTCATTGCGCTACTCCCTCTATCGTTCAGTGATTCTCTGCTCCCTCGCCCCCTGCCAAGGGAGAGAGGGGGTCGACCCGCCCATTCAACCAGTTCGCCAACCGATAACTCTCCCGCCGCAAATACCGTCGCGCCGGCGGAACCCAAGTTTCATAACCCGCATAAAAGACCTGCCGGCCCACCTTGGCCAACAGACAAGCGCCTTTGTCGAGGACGAAATCCGCCGCCTGTAACCGTCGCTCGCGGAACAGCGCCCACACCCAGCCATCCAGCCGGGGCCGCAACGGCTCAATCAAATCGCAGGCCAGCGACTCACGGCCATAGACCGGCTCATGGAAAAAACCCAACAGCGGGTCTAAACCCGCCCCATAGACCGCCCGCACCGCCTCAAAGTGCAGCAGGGTATAGCCGAGCGACAGGCAGACATTGACCGGATCGCGCGGCGGGCGGCGATTGCGCCCGGTAAAGTTCACCGACGGCGGAAACAACGCCGTCAACGCCGCGTAATACGCCGCTGCCCCGACCCCCTCCAGGCCCAACACCGCATCCCGATCCGCCGCCACGGCCAGCGACGGCAACAACCCCCGCACGGTCGCCAGCCCATCATGCAACGGCTTGCGCACATCGGGCCGCTGCGCCTGCGCGGCTTCCAGAAACCGAATCTGCGCCCGCAACTTGCCCGCGATCAAGCCACGGGCCAGCGCCAGCCGCGCCTCGGTATCGAACGTCAGTTGATACTGCGCCAGTCGCCGGCGGGCATCGCCATGTCCCGGACCCAGCACCAGCGCCGTGCGCCGACTGTGGCGGGCGCTCAAACACACGATTGAAGTTCCCTGCTCCGCCAATGCCGCCAGCACCCCGCTATCGAACTGCACCTGGCCCTGCATCACCACCCGCTCCAGCAGCGCCAGCGGCACCCCGCGCGGTCGGGCGTCCAGTTCCTCAATCACCAGCCGCTTGCCATCCAGCCGCAAATTGAGATTGCGCCGATCCAGATACAATGTGCCCATAAGAATCTCCTGATCGTATTCCCCTCCTTGGCTAAAGGAGGGGTGGCGCGTAGCGCCGGGGTGGTTCGGACTGGCAGGCGCTGCTAACTCACATAATAGAAATCGGGGTCCGCCGGCGTCAGCGCGATCCCCAACGCCCGCACGGTCACCTTGCCCAGCGGCAACAACAGGAAACGGTCGCTGGACAAATCCAGCACCTGCCGCACCTCGAACACCAATGTCCGCCGCTCGCGCTCAGTCAGAAAGCACTCGAACACCGACTTCTGCCCACCGCAGGCATAGCCCTTCAACACATGCAGGGCCGCCTGCAAACGGTTGGGATCGGTCACGTCATACGCAGCGAGATACAGGATGCGGTTTGGCATTGCGGCGCTCTCCTGAAAAGCCGATGGAGAACGTTATACGCCAGCGCCGAAAAAGAGGCAGGAACGGCAAGCTTGCCGACTTCCCTTGCTCGCAAGCAGGAGAGGGCAAAGACCACCTAATCACCCAGGGCGACGCCCTGGGCTAACATTGAATCGCCCTTTCAGGGCTAAAAAAAATAGATTTTTTATGCGCTTAAACCCCAAAGGGGCGCACTAATTTTAGCCCAGGGCAACACCCTGGGTGATTTTTTGCAACACCTGATACTCTTCCAGCCGCGCCCCGCATTGACGCAAATCGGCGGCGGTTAATTCCCGTCCCCGCCACTCCGGCGGCGCATCCACACTCAAATGCAAAAACCGTCCGCCGCGCTGGCAGACTTGCGCCGCCAGATGCACTGGCAGGGTGCCGATCACGACATCGCCGGGCTGAATCACATCAGGATCAAGATGAGCAATCACCGTATCAACGACGACGCCTTCCCCAGCAGCCCACTCCCGTGCGCCGGGATGACGGGAGACAAAATAGGTGGTCATTTCAGCAACCAAAAATCAAAGAGGTAACAATTTCTTAATCAAGCACCGTAACTCTTCTTGCAATAGCTTGGGATCGCTTAAAACACGCTCCACCTTTTGTTTAATCTTTTCATCATCTGGTCGTGTCCCATGAGCCAGAGCATTACGCAACGCCTTGAGCAAAAAATAATCGCTCAGTAACGATTTTTTGCCTCGCAATCCACTCTGATACTCTTTACGTGCTCTATCACGATCTTGGAAATCCCAAAATCGTTCATGCTTTTCATCATCAATCAGACTTGTCACGAATCCCTCGAATGCATAAATAGTTGCCCGGATATAATCGCGATGTTCCAGGTACTCGATAGCCAACTCCCGCTGACAAGCCAATAAATCCTGACCCTTGTGCCAACGAATCCTCGCCTTTAACTGATCAGCGAATAAATCCGAAACACCAGGCAATCCCGAATCCAGAACCGCATCAAAATTTCTCAAGTCAGCACGAGCTTCCCAAGCATTAGAGGTCCGCTCTCGAAACGTCGCCCGCCGCAAATAATTGGCCTGATGCGTTGATACGCCATCCTTCTCCATCAAATCAACGAATGCGCCATAATCACCGTCCTTATCAAAGGTATTCAATGCCGCCACCCAATCAGCAATTCGCAGCAAGCCAGCCAAATTCATAACCGGGGCAATTCCCTCCTGTTTCATTTCAAAGGCCCCATAATACAGACCCTCAACGGTCACTTGCCGAGCTTCACGCAAATGCAGAGCGCTCAATAACGCCAGCATCGGCAAGTGGCGAAAGCTATGGGTAATATCCAGGCTGACCCGGTCGCCGGCTTTGACTTCAGCCGCCATGGCTTGCAGCAATTTCAGTTGCTCGCCCATCTGGTCAGCGTAGCCGATCACCCGAAAGCACACCTCGAAACCCAACCGCCGGCTGATCGGTTCCGCTAGGGGATCGAGAAGCTCTTTTGTCACCCGATTGGCCTGGACCGCATTTTGGACTTGCTCAACGGCATCCAGCGCCTCCCCGGTCAAGGCTGCGCCCTCGTCATCCAGACAAATGACATCCCAGGCGCTGCTACTGGTGCCAAACATCACCAAACGATCCGCTTGCAGTTTTCGCCGCAACGCCAATCCGAAATAGCGGGTCGTCGCCGTTTCACCGTCTGGAAACCGGTAAGTCGTAGACTGGTAATTGCCCGCCCGACCAAGGAAAGTAACCAGGGTATGGCTCATGCTGAATCTCCTCATTCCGCCGGCGGCTGAACCGGCAACTGTGGCGGCAGCTCCCGAATCTTTAAGACGGCGGTCTCTTGCAGCAATACTGACAGCAACCCGGCTTGCGCCCATTCCACCGTTTTGCGCCAGTCGCTTTCCGCCACCGGACGGAAACCGTGAGCCAGAATCGAATGATTGCGCATGTGCAGCCAGTCGAGCAGCACATTCCGTTCGGCGCGGAAGAACGCACCCGCCGGGCTGTCGGGCTGATGGTGTACTAATAATTCCCAGGCGTTCATCGAACTGGCCAAGATGCGGCCCTTGTCGTTCGGCGTTAGCGTCATGTGCGGCGGAACCTGCTCTGGCCGCACATCGCCGGTGTCAATACCGCAGCGACTGCGCAACAGCCATTGCGCCGACCATTCCAGCAACCGATAAACCCGTGCCACCGCGTCGTCGTAGCGGCCTTGGGCAGCGCGGCGTTCGGCGTTGCGCCACAGATCGAACAGCCGGGCCGGCTCCTGAATCTCGTTCTCGGTGGTCAGTCGCTTGAGCGCCGCCAGCAGCAGCGTCCAGCTCGCGCCAATCCGGGGCCGGTACGGTTCCAGACACTCCAGCGCCACGCCATGATCGAAGCGGTCCCAAGCGTCCAGCCCCCGGCTCAAATCCCGCAGCATGGCTAAACGGGCGGCCAAATCCCGGTCACGCGGTCGGGGCAACGCCGCCAGTCCCTGCTGCGCTTCCGCGTAGGCATAACGTCGCCATGCCGCCACGTAGGGCCGCATCGCCCGCTCCAGGCGCACCCGCTCGACATTAGCCTGGGTGACCGCTTCCATGCCGGAACGCACCTTGACCAGATCAGCGCGCGAACCGGTGACCAGTTGCAGTTCCACCCCATCGCTTTCCAACGCCGCGCTGACCAGGCCGGCGGTCATGGTCTTGGTGCCGCCGGTGTAATCGGCCAGCAGCCGCGCACCGGGAAACCTCTGGCCGAGACTTTGAATCGTGCTGCACAGAATACGAAATACTTCGTCCAGATCGTCGACAGGGACATGCACCACCTCATGCTGGTCTTCGCGTAATCCGGCCTGGGTGGGAATGTTGGATAGACTGGGTTTATCGTCGCTGGGGCGAGCTTTGATGCACGAACCCTTGCCGAGAATCTGCACGTCGGAACCGGGGCGACCAGTCGCCGGGTCCCGGTCGGTGCAAATGAAACAGGTGAAGTCCGGTGTGGTTTGCCTCAGGGCGGTCAGGATCGGTTCGTGCGAACCGCCCACAGTGCAGAGCAGAATGATAGGGGGCATGTCAACTGGCTCCTTGGCGTAGTTGCTGGATTTTGGCTTTGCGTTCCTGCTTCTTTTTACTGCCGCCCCAATCCAGATAGCCGTAGATCGCCTCGGCCAATTTCGCCAAATTCTCGCGTTCCGCCGCCGGCCACAGCAATCCTTCCTTGAGCAACTCGTTCAAGCGATTGGCGATCCGCCCGCCCGGTTCCTTGCGTTTGACGCCCTGATCTTCCTCAAACCAGCGTTGCAAATCGGCAATGATTTTCTGTTCCGGAGGGAGTGCGGCTTCGATCGACGCCGCCGCTTGACGCACCTGTTCCTCAACCTGCCGCTGGGCCTCGGTTTCCGCCTGCTGACGCATTCGTTCCCGCTCGCGGTCGATCCAGCCTGCGTACTCAGTAGACAATCCGGCCAATACCTCCTGCATTTCCCGCCCATCCGGCTGTGCTTGATCCATTGGATGCAACTCCACCAGCAACCAGCCAAACGGCAACATCCCGATGCGGTCCTGAATGTTGCTGGCCGCCAGCCACCAGCTCGTACCGGCAGCGCGATTTTCCGAACTCATCTTGCCCGTCGCGCTATCCTTGCCCAGTAGGATCTTGATCGCCCGCACGCCATTCAGCGTCACCGACTCCGCGCCGCTGTGCCGGCCCACCCGCAATAAAAACGCCTGGTTTTTATCCAGCCGCTGCCCCAGCGAACCCCTCAGTGACTGCTCAATCAGCTTGGCCCACTGCGTATCCAGATAACTCCGCTCCCGCATCTGCTGGATTTCCGCCTCCAGTTGCGGACGATAAAAGCGATTGCAGGCTGCGGCGATTTGCTGCGTATTCCAGCGCAAAGGCAACGCCGGTAAACGACGGTCATCGTTGAGGTGATCGATCTGCTGCACGGTCAATTGTCCAGAAAACACCCGGAAACGGGCGGCGGGCACACACTCCAACAATTGATACAAATTGCGCTGCTCGGCCTGGCTTTGGATAGAGCTGTCCCCCAGTTTCGGCGCTTTACGGCGGCGATTGACCGCAAAACGCAGCTCGCTGCCCACGCCGGCCTCATCCATAAAGCCTGCATCCATCAAGTGGACCAGCCGCATCGGATCCTGCTCGAAACGGTCATAGCGAAACAGCCGTTGCTGCAACGCCAGACTTCTTTCCTGGCCCGCCAAAGGACGCCCCTCGTTGAGTCCATCCAGCAGCGCGGTGCGAATCGCTCCTTTCAAGCTGCTGCCCGGCAGTACCGGAACGCCATTGACCGGATTGAAAAACGTGCGTTCGATCTCCAGCCGGTTCAGAAGCTGCGCGCCGTCGCCTTCCACTTGAACGGTCTTGCCAACCCGCTTCTGGTAAAACGCAACCATCTTCGGCCCCACCGGCACCCGCCGGCTGGCGATGGGAATCAGCGCCTGCCGGCGTTGATAAAAGAACGCCTGAACTTGTTGCAACATCCGGTCATTGGCGGGGCTGGTGACGATTTTCAGCAATTGTTCCCGATCATGTGCAGTCAATACCGCCATCGCCGCGCCGGGTTCGAACTCATACAGGGTGTCATTCTCGATGACGTAGCGGGTCGGGTCATAATCCTCGCCACAGCCGATATGTACCGGCGACAGGGTGGAAATCAATAACTGACTGGCTTCCAGAAACTTCATACTGGTTTCTCCCATGCGGGCAGACTAATACCGACCACTGGCGCATAACCCTGATGAACCGTCTCGGCAATGGCGCGGGATAACCGTCCGTCGCCGCCCAAACCCTGACCGACAAAGCCCGTCTCGACATACCGGGCCGGTTTCAGCACCGCGCCAGCAGCGATCAACAGTACCGGAGTCTTGAACGGCTGACCGCTTTGCACCGCCAGATCGCCATGCCGGCCAAAGCGGGTGAACGGCTGATAGCGGCTGGCATCCGGCAAAAACCCGCAACCCTGCGGCGCACACGGGGCCAGGGTGAGATAGGCGTTGGCGCTAGTCTGGGCGGTCAACCCGGTCTCGACGACTTCCAACACTGCAAACTTGCCCAGACCGATGCTGGCGTCCCGCCCGAAGCCGGTCGCGCCAATCCCCGAAAACCACGCTTGCAACTCTGACTTGTCCAGCCGCGCCGGGTCGAAAACAAGGTGAAGGTCCAGCGTCACGCCCGGCGCGAACCCGATTTGACTCATCATATAGGGCGCAAATCCGCCTTCGCCCGTCGTCCCGGTTTGCCGGTTGATGCTGTTATGCGGCTGCGGCCAGCTCTCCCGCAGACTCAAATCGGGCTTGCCGGTCACTTCCTGGTCGGAATGAGCGACCTTCAGCCAACTCCGCAGCGGCTGGCTCAAGGCGTCATGCGGAATCCATTGGCGCTTTTTCAACCGCTTGCGGTCGGCATCCGCCGGTGGCTCAAACCCGCTCAGTGGCAACGCCGGGCGGGGCAGATAGCCCGTTGGCAAGGCGTCGGCGACCACGGCAAATGGCTGGCCAGTCAGATAGCCATCGAGCAATTCCCGCAACCGCGCCTCGCCGGCCTGATGGCGAATCGTCCAGCACAGTTGCCCAAACAGCGTATCGCCGAGCAGTGGCGTACCGAAGGACGATAGCGGGCGAATCCGCAAGGTGATCATATCCATGACGCTTATTCCCCCAGTGGACGATCAGGGTTGCGTCTGTTCGAGACGGGCTTGCAAATTCTCACCATGCTCGAAAGCCAGTTCACGGAAGCGCAATTTGCCGTAGCCCCGCGAACCCGAACCGCCCAGCCCACCCAGTTCCAGCAGGCGCAGCCCGGCCAACACCGTATCCAGCAGGTCTTCGCCGTCATGCACCTTGAGGGTCAACTGGAAATCGAAAATCGCACTGGCCGGCACCCGTTCGGTATTGCGGGGATGTTCGGCCACGCCGCGAATCCGGTCGATCATGTTTTCCATCTTGGTTTCAGTCAGCAGCAGGTTTTTCTCGCGCATCGCTTTCACCCAGTCCCGGTTGAGGGCGCAATCCCAGAACGCCAGCCGGGTCGGGCCAATCTCCGCTACGAGTTTTTCATTCTGGTTACTGCCTTCCGGGGCGCCGCCGAACAGTTTGAGGATGTTTTTTCCCTGCTCGATTTGATCACTTCCCAGTCGGTCGAGATGACCAAAACCAAGGGGCTTGCCTTCAGTAAAGGCAACGACGCCGGCCCGCCATTCCAGCAGGCTGCGCATTTTGCCCTTGAGGCTGGAGCCGGGAATGTAGGGTTCCTGGGTAATGGGATTCTTAATCACCGGGTTGTCCGTGCCGCCGATATGCATTTCATTGTTGCCGCTACCGATATGCAGGCCGCTCAGCAGTTCGATTTCACCAGTGAGTTTGGCAATGTGGGTCAATTTCATAGTCGATGATCCTTGGTTTTTACTTGTCGGATGGACGCAGTTCTTTGTAGAAGCCCAGGAAGGCTTCGAAAAACAGCTTGCAAATCCGCAAGGTTTCCGGGTCTTTCACCTGTTTTAAGCAGTCGCCAATCATTTTGGCAAAATGATCATCCACCAGTCTGCGGCCCTTGGCATAAGCCAGCTTGGCGTTGAGCATCAAAATAAACGGCAGGTAATCATTAAATCGGCTCGGTTCCATACTGACCTTGGTTTCCCACATACACAGTTCGTCGTAAAACTTGCGAATCTGGCTGGGTTTGTTAGCGCTGCGATTCTCTGCGACAAATTCCGCTTCCTGTCGGGCTACTTTGTTAAACAACTCAGGATTCAACGGCATGAAAATCAAATGGGCCTCAGTTTCCGCAGGTTCATTGCGTTGACTGTTGGTTGAAGAAGGGCGTTCCACACTCGGCGGACGGAGTTCTGCTTTGCTTTGCACCGATGAAGAAATCGGACTTCTTGATGAATTTCCGTAAGGCTTCAGCATGGTGGTTTCTCCTAATCCCGTTGTTGGTAGAGGTAAGTGAACAGGGCGATTTTGTACGCGCCGGCGAAGCGTTCGATGCCGCCATTGGCAATAATCGCGGCGATTTCCTGTTGCCAGCGCCGGCGGGCGGCTTCATCCATCCCCTTCTGCCGTTCCAGCAACCGGCGAGTGCGATAGACAAAGCGGGAATGCCACAGCGCGTTTTCAGGGTTGATCTTGCATTCGCCGCGTTGATTCATGCGGCCAGAACGCAGGTTTTCCGCCATGTCGATCAAATACAGCAAGCCATAGAGATAACCCGTACTGAGCTTTAACTCGCCGGCCAGCCGCTCCAGAGCATCGCGGTTTTTCAATAACTCGGCAAAAGTATTCCAGCCGACCGTTTGGCCGAAACAGCACACGGCATTCTTCAGCGCTGGGGCCAGCCGTTCATCCAGTGGATGCCCCTTGGCCCGTTCCAGCGCATCCTCGGCCAATTCGCCCAGCGCCCGCACCGGTAACCCCGGCTTGGTCATCGCTAGTCCCGCTGAGAAGGTGATGCCCGGATTGCCGGCGACATAGCGCTGAAACTCCTCGCGCATCCGGGCCGCCAACTGGATTTGTGAACGCCATGGGCCTATCAGAAAGAAGTCATCGCCACCCGCAAACACGGTGTACGTATTGTGAAACCGTGCTTCACTTTGGCACAGCGCCGGCAGATAGACGGCGAAAAAGGCATGGAGCTGCCGGGAGAGCGCCGCCATCCGGGCAAAGGTCGGTTCACGCAAACCCTGCTGAAAGATCGTCCCCAGGTTGTCCACATCACCCTTGAGCGTCATCAGCGCCGCGACCCCGACCCAATGTTGCTGTTCATCCAACTGTCGGTCTTCACAGGCCAGATGATTGAGCGTCTTCGGTTCGCCGGGATGTGGGTCAAAATCAGCCTCGTTCCCCAAACGCGAGTACTTGTCACTGTCCCAGGCGTTCTCCTCCTCGAAACGGGGGATGTAGCCGTTGATGGCGCGGCGGGCGCAGCCCTTCCACAGAGGCTGGTCCAACGCCTCCGGCATCGAAATATCCCAACACCGCCGCAGGTTGCCATTGCGGGCTTCCTGGACAAACCAGCCGGTTTCGCTAGCATCGTCAGTAAAGCTGATGGTGTAGTTGAACATCGGCGTCGCCAGCGTTTTTAACGCCTTGCCGGTCAACGGTTCACGAGTGATTAACACCCGGTCGCGCTGGGTCAGAAAGCGACCGATGTCCATCTGATCGGCGGCCAAGGCGCTAACCCAGACGCCCTCAGCTATCTGGCGTGTTGCTGGCGAGCGGCCATCGACCTGGCATTCGCCATGCGCGCTAAAAGAATCCAGATAGCCTGTGAACAGCGGCGCCGGTGGATGCGCTCCGCACAGATCGAAACGGCGCAATTTAATGTCCTCCAATCGCTGAAACAGCCGCTTGATCAATTCTGCAAAGGGCCGGGTCCCACCAGCGCCTTTCAGGAAGTCATTGCAGCAGGCCGGCTCCCAGGCCAACCCAATACCGGACTGCCCCCAAGCATGAGTCAGGAACCAGTCGTTCAATGCCTTTTGCGTCTCCGCCAGTTTTTCCACTATTTGTGGGGTGTTGGGGGCAACGATCAGGAACTTGCCGGCAGCGTTGATGATCTGGCTGGTTCCCGGCAGGTCGAGCGCCTCCAGCACCCGGAGCGCTGCACATTCGCTGAGCAGCGAGACGTAGAAGGACCGGCCACGCAGCAGTTTGGCGGCGCGTTTCTGCGTCTCGCCGCCCGTGGCGAAAATGAATTCCTGAATCCCGAAGCAATCGCCCTGCACCAGCAGAAATTTCTGCTTCCCCCAATCCGTCCGTTCCGCCAGGGCGCGGCGGACGGTCTCCGGGTCGTCGGCTTGATCATGGTGATAGCGCCACAATGCGGTCGCCAGCGCTGCAACGGCCTTGGAATGGTCGTACAGCGACACATCCGGCTTGACGTTAAACGCGGTCGCCGAAGGAATGGCCGAGGCATAACAGGCCCAAAGGGTTTCAAAATGATCCAGCCACAACGGCAGGGCGTTCCGGTGCGAGGCGGGAATCTCCGCCAGCGCCGTCATAAAGCCCTCCCACAACCGGGCGTACTCCTGACGGGCGCGGTCTTTGTCGTCCTGTTCGTAACGGTCAGCGGGAACCGGGAACAGAACTGCTGGAGTCATGGGTTCGAGCCGGTAGCGGTACTGGAGCGGCCCGGCATCCTGGCCGCTGTCCAGTCGGATTTGTTCAAACAGCGTCAACAGCCGGGCGGTATAGTGGTTTTTCTTCGTGGACGTCTGCTCCTGCTCAGCCGCGTTGTAGTTCTCAAATTCACTGCGCTCAAAACCGGACGCTACCCGGTCCGCCGTGGCGATCAGCCATTGCAAATACGTTTCCGGGCGATGGTGGCGAGCGGCAGCGTTGATCAGGGAATCATCAACGACCGCGCCAAACGGGGCTGTTTCCACATCCCCACGTACCTTGGGCAACCAGGCTTCAATCTGGTCAAACGCCAGTGCGGTATAGGCGGCGTGTTTGTGGGAAAACCAGCCGCGATCCTTGGCATGGGTCTGGTGATAGGGGCTGTACTGGTGGACGTTCTTTTCCAGAGTCGATGTATCCACCGTCAAACCGGCGCGTTCGGCAAATTTACCGAGATCGTGGACCAAGCCCGCCAGTGCTACCCGGCAAGCGGCATAGAGGGGGGATTCAGCATCATCGGCAATTGGGGGCGTATCCATTCAAAAAGTCCTCTCACTGGCAGATAGTGGTCATGATGGCTTCATCAAGTGTAATAGTCTGATCCGGCAAGCTTGCCGTTCAATCTTCCGCTGCGGGGCTAAAGTGAATCTGTTGCGGTTCCAGCCGCAGGGCGTAGCGGGAACGCGGTCGCCGGCCATCGCCCTGAATGAGATACGGTCGCGCACCGGGCAAGCCGAGCGCCTTGACCAGTTCCCGTTTCAGCTTGCTGGTGCGCTGCTCGAAATAATGCTGTAAATCCTCCGGCTGGTGGGTGCTCAGGGCCTTGATGGCGCGTTCGTATTCGCTCGACAGCTCATCCGTCAGCGCACGGTATTCCGCCAGGAACTCTGCGAAGTCGGCTTCCGTGTGGTGAATGGCGGGCAACCCCTCCAGCGCCCGCCGGGCAAACCAAGCCAGCCAAGCGAAACTGATCGGCGTCAACCGCAACACGGTTTCGCCACAGCGCACCCGGCAGGTCGCCCTATCCAGCATCAGACCCGGCGCGGCCAGATTGCGCTGCGCCTGCACAACCACCGCGCTGAAACTGGCGCCGGGTTCCAGCAGCGCCTCCTGCAAGCCATCGCGCAGTCGCACAAAGGGAATATCCGCCAGCATCACGGTTGCGTCGCTGGCGTCGAGGGGCTGACCCTCACGGGTATAAATCACTCGCTCCTGCGGCGTCGGGTAGAAGAAATCCGCATTGGATTCAAAGGGACTGGACACCAGCACATGCGACAACCGATCCTGCGGACGCCCAAACAGCGACAGGGCGTAACCCAGATAGAACCCCATGGTCTTGCGCCCGCCGGCGATGGAGGCGTGAATCGCGCAATCGGGATCGGCGGTGAACTCGCGCACTTTAGCGGTGATCGCATCAGCAATCGCCTCGTTATCGGCCACCTCGCGAATATCGCGCAAGGGCCGCCCGTTGGCGTCATGGAGAATATGCAGACTGTCCAGCGTGAAACGGATGTCCGGCAGGCCGTGATCCTCGCGCAGTCGCTGAAACCAGCCCGGCGTTTTACTCAACAGGGTCAATCGCGCCTGTTCCGCCCCGTCAGCGGTAGTCAGCAGGTGAATTTCGTTTGGGACAAAGCGAGGTTCGCCCACGCACGTCAGGGCGTACAGGGTTTCGGTCACGATCTGCGGCGACAGACCGGAGACGCAGAGCAGGATGCGACGAGAGTATTGTTCCGGGTGCATAGTGAGGTTTTCCTTTCAGCATAGTGCAGTCCTCACCACAGTAAACCCGGATTGACAAAAAAGCGGATTCGGCAAGCTTGCCGGCGCTGCGCGTGACGATTGATCGAACCATCACGCATAAAAAGCCCGGTTTTGACACCGGGCCTGATCAGATCAACGGCTAACGACTCAAGCTTGAACCTTGGCGAACGCCTCGATCACTTCCTGCGGCGCCTGAATCAATTCGATCAGCACGCCCTCGCCACATAGAGGCGCAGCGTCGTTACCCTTGGGATGGACGAAGCACACATCGTAGCCCGCCGCGCCCTTGCGGACGCCACCGGGCGTGAAGCGCATCCCCTTGGCGGTCAGCCATTCCACCGCCGCCGCCAGGTTGTCAATCCACAGCCCGATATGATTCAACTGCGGGTCATGCACCTTGGGCGACTTGCCGGGATCAATCGGCTGCATCAAATCCACCTCGACCTTGAAGGGACCGGAGCCAATCGCGGCGATATCTTCATCGACATTCTCCCGCTCGCTGCGGAAATTGCCGGTCAGGGTCAAGCCGAGGGTATCCACCCATAACCGGCTCAGCTTGTTCTTGTCCAGCCCGCCGATGGCGATTTGCTGGATGCCCAGCACTTTAAAGGGTCGATCAGACACAAAAACCTCCTGAAGTTGATGGTTGGCGTCATTCTTCACGCCCCTCTCCCCCAGTGGGAGAGGGGTTGGGGGAAAGGGGGGAATAAACCTTATTCAGTATGTCATTGAACCCCGCGATTGCAACCTGGCCCCCGGCTTTCACCCTGACCGGGAATTGGGGAAATCTTCGGTTATACTTTCCCGGTATCGCTCACCCAACGTGTTTCGATCCCCCTGGAGGATGTGCATGGCAAACCCACAAACAGCGGATCTGACCGCTCCGACGTTCGACGAATTTCCCCCTACCCCCTATGAGGAATGGCGTAAAGCCATCGACAAGGTTCTCAAGGGCGCGCCGTTCGAGAAGCGACTGGTCACCAAGACTTACGAAAACATTGACCTGCAACCGATGTACCGGCAGGAAGATATCGCCGGCCTGCCACAAATCGACAGTCTGCCCGGTTTTGCCCCCTATGTCCGGGGCGCTAGCCCGCTGGGCTACGTCGCCAGCAGTTGGGATGTCGCCCAGGAAATTCCCTGCGCCACGCCCGCCGCGTTCAACGCCGCCCTGCGCGCCGATCTCGAACGCGGCCAGAACGCCGTCAATCTGGTCCTTGATCACCCGACGCTGCACGGCGTGGACGCCGATCAGGCAGCGGCTGAAGACGTTGGCAAAGAAGGACTTTCCCTGTCCAGCCTCGCCGATCTGGCCCAAGCGCTGGCTGGCGTCGATCTCGAAACCACGCCGGTCTATGTGCAGGCGGACACCAGCGCCCTGAGCTTCACCGCGCTGCTGGCGGCGCTGGTCCAGCAGCAGGGTAAATCGCTCACCAAACTGCGCGGCGCGATTGGCATGGACCCGCTCGGCCATCTGGCCGGTCACGGTCATCTGCCCCGCGATCTGAACGGCGTGTATGACGTGATGGCGCAACTGACCGGCTGGGCCAAGGCAAAGGCCCCGCAGTTGCAAACGCTCACCGTGCAGGGCCACCCCTACCATAATGGCGGGGCTAGCGCGACTCAGGAACTGGCCTTCGCCCTGGCGACGGCGGTGGAATACCTGCGGGCCATGCAGGCGCGTGGTCTGAGCATCGACGACACGGCTCCGCGCATTCGTTTCGCCTTCTCCATTGGTTCCAATTTTTTCATGGAAATCGCCCGGCTGCGCGCTGCGCGGATGCTGTGGGCCAAGATCGTCCAGGCCTTCGGCGGCAATGCTGAAGCGCAGAAGATGAGTATTCACGCCCGCACGTCCGCCTGGAACCAGACGGTGTACGACCCGCATGTCAATCTGCTGCGCGGCACGACCGAGGCGTTCTCAGCGATTGTCGGTGGTTGCGACAGCCTGCATATCTCGCCGTTCGACGAACTGATCAACACGCCGGATGAATTCTCCCGGCGCGTGGCCCGCAACACCCATACCGTGTTGCGCGAAGAGACCCATATCACCCATACCGTCGATCCGGCCGGCGGCTCCTGGTATGTCGAAAGCCTGACTGACGCTGTGGCTCGCCAGAGCTGGGCGATCTTTCAGGAGGTTGAGAAACAGGGCGGCATGGCCAAGGCGCTCGCCGCAGGCTGGCCGCAGGGTCAGGTCGCGGACACCGCCGCCAAGCGCGCTGCGAATATCGCCAAGCGCAAGGACATCTTTGTCGGCGCCAACATGTACCCGAATCTGAAGGAAACCCGGCTGGAAGCCGCCAAGGTCGATGCTGCGGCGCTGCACGCCGAACGAGCGGCGGCGCTGAAGCAGGCGCGGGCAGGCGCGAATGCGGCGCAAAAAGCAGCGGCGCTGGCGCAGCTCGCCAAAGGCAGCGATGTCGTGGAAGCGGCGATTCAGGCCGCGTTGGCTGGCGCGACGCTGGGAGATATCGCCCAGGCGGTGCGGACGGGCGCACAGGCCGGTCCGACCCTCAACGCCGTCTGCACCCAGCGCGGGGCATTGCCGTTTGAACGGCTGCGGGAAGCGACGGACGCCTCGCTGGCCCGTACCGGTCAACGTCCGCAAATCTTCCTGGCGGTGATGGGACCACTGACCCAGCACAAGGGCCGCGCTGATTTCGCTACGGCTTTCCTGGGCGTGGGCGGCTTTGAAACAATCTATCCGTCAGGCTTCAACACCCCGGATGAAGCAGCGACGGCGGCGCTGGCCTCCGGCTCGTCCGTGGTGGTGATCTGCTCGACCGACGCCACTTATCCCGAACTGGTCCCGCCGCTGGCCCAGAAACTCAAGCAGGCGAATCCCGGTCTCACCGTGCTGTTGGCCGGTTATCCCGCCGATCACGTCGAAGCCTTCAAGGCCGCCGGCGTGGATGATTTCATTCACATGAACGCCAACTGTCTGGCGCTGTTGACTATGTTGCAGAAGAAAATGGGGGTCGCCCAATGAGCCAATCACCTGATTTCACCTCGATGGCCTATGGCCTGGATTTCCCCAAGCCCAGTTTTGCCGAATGGAAAGCGTCGGTGGAAAAGACCACCGGCAAGACGCTGGAGCAACTGGTCTGGGCGACCCTGGAGCAAATCGATGTCAACCCGCTGTATACGCGGGACGACATCAAGGACCTCAAACACCTGGGCTATGTCGCCGGAGTGCCGCCGTTCCTGCGCGGCCCCTATCCGGCCATGTATGTGACGCAGCCGTGGACGGTGCGCCAGTACGCCGGTTTCTCCACCGCCGAAGAGTCCAATGCCTTCTACCGCCGTAACCTGGCCGCCGGGCAGAAAGGTCTGTCGATTGCCTTTGATCTGGCGACCCATCGCGGCTACGACTCCGACCATCCGCGCGTGGTCGGCGATGTGGGCAAGGCCGGCGTGGCGATTGACTCGATTCTCGATATGGAAGTGCTGTTCGGCGGCATTCCGCTCGATCAGATGTCCGTCTCCATGACCATGAACGGCGCGGTGTTGCCGGTATTGTCCTTCTACATCGTCGCCGCCGAAGAACAGGGCGTTCCTCACGACAAGCTCACCGGCACCATTCAGAACGACATTCTGAAAGAGTACATGGTGCGCAACACCTATATTTATCCGCCCGATCCCTCGATCCGCATCATCGGCGACATTTTCTCCTACACGTCGAAAGAGATGCCGAAGTTCAACAGCATCTCGATCTCCGGCTACCACATGCAGGAAGCCGGCGCGACCGCCGATCTGGAACTGGGCTATACCCTGGCCGATGGCTGGGAGTATGTGCGCACCGGGCTGAAGGCCGGCATGGACATTGATACCTTTGCCCCGCGCCTGTCGTTCTTCTGGGCGATTGGCATGAACTACTTCATGGAAGTCGCCAAGATGCGCGCCGGGCGGTTGCTGTGGGCGAAGATCATCAAGCAATTCAACCCGAAGAGCGACAAGTCGATGGCGCTGCGCACGCACAGCCAGACTTCGGGCTGGAGTCTGACCGAGCAGGACCCGTTCAATAACGTCGCCCGTACCTGCGTTGAAGCGCTGGCGGCGGCGCTGGGCCATACCCAGTCGCTGCACACCAACGCCCTGGACGAAGCCATTGCCTTGCCAACCGACTTCTCGGCGCGCATTGCCCGCAACACGCAGCTTTACCTGCAAGACGAAACGGCGATTTGCAAGGTGCTGGACCCGTGGGGCGGCTCCTATTACGTCGAGGCGCTGACCAATGAGCTGGTCAAGCGCGCCTGGGGCCACATTCAGGAAGTGGAGAGTCTGGGCGGCATGACCAAGGCCATTGAAACCGGCCTGCCGAAGATGCGGATTGAAGAAGCGGCGGCCCGGCGGCAGGCGCATATCGACTCCGGCAAGGAAACCATCGTCGGTATCAACAAATACCGGCTGGCCAAGGAAGACCCGCTGGACATTCTGAATATCGACAATACGGCGGTGCGCGAATCGCAGGTGCAGCGGTTGCAGAAACTGCGCGCTAACCGCGATGAAGCCAAGGTCAAAGCCTGCCTGAACGCGATTACCGAAGCGGCCAGCGCCGGTTCCGGCAACCTGTTGGAGAAGGCGGTCGAAGCGGCCCGCGCTCGCGCTTCTCTCGGCGAAATCTCCGATGCGATGGAGAAGGTGTTTGGCCGGCACAAGGCGGTCATCCGCGCCATTTCCGGGGTGTACAGCAGCGAGTTCGGCGAGGGCGAGGAAATCGCCAAGGTCCGGCAGATGGCCGATGAGTTCGAGCAGCGCGAAGGCCGCCGGCCGCGCATCCTGGTCGCCAAGCTCGGTCAGGACGGTCACGACCGGGGCGCGAAGGTGATCGCCACCGCGTTCGCCGATCTCGGCTTCGACGTGGACATCGGCGCGCTGTTCCAGACCCCGGAGGAAGTCGCCCGGCAGGCGGTGGAGAACGACGTGCATGTGGTCGGCATGAGTTCGCTGGCGGCAGGGCATAAAACGTTGCTGCCGCAACTGATTGCGGAACTGAAGAAGCTGGGCCGCGAGGACATTATGGTCGTGGCGGGCGGTGTCATTCCCGCCCAAGACTACGAGTACCTCAAGGCGAATGGCGCTGCGGCGATTTTTGGCCCCGGCACGGTGGTTCCGGTCGCCGCACAGAAGGTGATTGAGGAGTTGAATTTGCGCCTGGCGGCATGAGGGTGATGTGAAAGATGGTAGGGTGGGCATTGCCCACCCTGTTTAACTCTGTTAGCTCTTTCCGTGATTTAGGGAATACATGCAGTTGCGGTTCAACGTATGTTGTTGAAACTGAAATACATACTGATACCGTCGATAGTTGATATACACCGCCTTGGGGTGAAAAAATACACCTTTTAGGGGGTCTACTACTCGTTAGGCTATTAACGCTAAACATCAAGGTTAAAAAATTGGCAACGTGCTATTTATGTGGTCGGTATCTAAGGCAAGGGGAAGGCGTTAGAAAGAATGTCAAGACAGGGAGCAGTTTCGGTATTACGTCAAAGTTTCGCTTATCAACCCGTGCTTACAGCGGCTTGCGCACTGTATGTCCACAGTGTGCTAGGTCCTCAGGATGTGGAACATTATTGTTCTGGATATTTATAGGCTGGTTGTTACTATCTGTCTTAGGACATCGCTGAAGCCCTAATCTTATTAGACATCAATTAACTGAAATAGGTTACTTAAACTTGAAGATTCTAAAAGAACTCATCAGTAGTATAACTGAATCTCTGACATCGCAGTGGTTGATCCCGTTGTTATCATCGTTATCATCCATAGTCATTTTAGTAATTCCACAATTCCAAATATGGATAGACCAGTTAATCCCTATATCCATGCAGGGTAGATTAGCTGCAATACTAATAATTTTACTTTGTATTGCTGTTGCATATATTTATCATTTAAGGAAAGAGTTATATAAACCAAGTAAAGATTTTTTAGAAGATTTTGAATTTGTTGATTACCTTGGGCTATATAAACATAAAATGAAAACTGGCTATTTTTGTGGTTCGTGCACTCCAAATAAAGTAATATCCCCATTATTTATAGAACCTCATGGCTGGCGATGTCAAATTAAAAACTGTAATAAATTTCATCAAAATCCTGACAACCCGATTAAATATATTAAAAATCGACGACAATGGTGATCGACCGGCCTAACTAGCTGCTGCACCGGAGACCGCGCCATTGACGGGTGTTGGTAATTTGAAGGACAGCACGTAGGGCGGGTTAGCGCAGCGTAACCCGCCGGAATTGAATGACTCCACAATCGGCGGGTTACGGACTCACGTCCTAACCCGCCCTACATTACTGTTTCTGGTAAACACTTATACAGAGTGTTGGAGAATAAAGGCTGGAAGTTAAACCGTATTCATGGAAGTCACCATATCTACACGTACTCTGATGCCAACTGCTCTTAGAATTGGAAGTTTTCGCTTTCATTTCTACTCAGATGAAGGAAATGAACCTCCTCATATTTATGTACGCTGTTCCAGCGGTGAATGTAAGTTCTGGCTTGTCCCTATAGCTTTAGCTCGTAATCGTGGTGTATCTCCCCATGATTTAAGAGAAATCGAAAGACTCGTATTTGAAAATAGGCAAACTTTGATCGATAAATACCATGAATACCACAATCGTTAAAATAGAACCTGTAGCTATCAGAGCTTGGGCAGAGAAGCGGGTGATTTATCTTGAATTAACTGATGGACGGGTAGTGGGTTTCCCTGCTGATCGCTTTCGAATTCTTAACCAAGCCTCTGAAAATCAGCTTAAAGAGGTTCAGGTAGAGGTAGGTGGATATGCACTAAGATGGGAAAAGCTTGACGAAGACCTGACAGTAGCTGGTGTAGTAGCTGGAAGATTTCAACTCCCATTGCCCGGACAAGCAGCGCATAGAGCCGGTTAATGCAGCATAACCCGCCAGAATTAAATAAGCGCCACTCCATCATCCCCCAACTCCCGTGCGTAAGATTCCACCCATGAACGACTCGAATCAAAGACCCGACTGGGTTCCCTTGAACGCCGGTTCCGCATTCACCACCTCGGTCATGGCCGGCGTTGACGGTGGTCACGATGGCCTCAGAGGCCAGGCCAGCGTCGCCGTTTCCCGCCCGACTATCCCACGCCGCAAACGCCTCACCGTCGATGAATACGTCGCTGGTGTATTGGCCAGTGACCGTAATATCGTCGCCCAAACCATTACCCTAGTCGAAAGTAATGCTCAAGCCCATTTCGATATGGGACAAGAGGTATTACGCCAACTCATTCCCTACACTGGCAACTCGGTACGAATCGGTATTACTGGTGTGCCCGGCGCGGGTAAAAGCACCTTCATCGAAGCTCTGGGCCTGCATTTATGTGAACAGGGGCACAAGATCGCAGTGCTGGCGGTAGACCCTAGCAGTACGGTGACTCGTGGCAGCATTCTTGGCGACAAGACCCGCATGGAACTATTGTCCCGCGACTTGCGCGCATTCATTCGCCCTTCTCCATCGAGTGGCACTTTAGGTGGTGTAGCCCGGAAAAGCCGCGAAACGATTCTGGTCTGCGAAGCCGCCGGTTTTGACGTAATTCTGGTGGAAACCGTCGGCGTGGGTCAGAGCGAAACCACCGTCCGCTCCATGGTCGATTTCTTCCTGCTGCTGATGATCTCCGGGGCTGGCGACGAATTGCAGGGCATCAAAAAGGGCATTATGGAATTGGCGGATGCGCTGCTGGTGAACAAAGCCGATGGCGACAACCGGCTCCGCGCCCACGCCGCCCGCGCCGACTACAACCGGGCGCTGCATTATCTCGCTCCAGCCACCGAAGGCTGGCGCACTAAGGCTTATACTTGCTCGGCGCTCACCGGCGAGGGTATTAACACCATCTGGAACGTGATCAGCGACTTCCGCCAACAAATCACCGCCAGCGGTGTCCTGGAAAAACGCCGGCAGCGGCAAACCCTCGACTGGGTGTATTCAATGGTCGAGGAGCATTTGCGCACCAGCTTCTTCAACCACGCCGGCGTTGGCAGCATCCGCGCTGATATTGAAGAGGCGGTGGTGAACGGGCATATTCCGCCCACTGTGGCGGCGCAAATGCTGATCAAGAAATACGAAGGCTAACCGGCTTAAATTGAGCCGCAAAAATCTCAAGGGAACGCCAGCATGAACTGGACTGAAATCTGCGTAAATCCGGTTCTCAGGGAACTCCCCTTCAAGATTCAAACCGACAAATGGGGCCACATTATCATGAGTCCGGCCAGTAATGAACATGGCATGTACCAGGCTAAAATAGTGGCTTTACTGAGTCGGCTGCTGGAAAAAGGCGTCATTATTACTGAATGCTCGGTTCAAACCCGTGAAGGTGTGAAAGTGGCCGATGTTGCCTGGGCTTCAGATGATTTTATCGCCCGAAATCGCGGCGATAATCCATTTCTGGAAGCCCCGGAACTCTGCGTAGAAATCCTGTCCCCATCCAATACCGCAATGGAAATGGATGAAAAGAAGGAATTGTATTTCGCCAGAGGGGCCAGGGAATTCTGGATTTGTGATAAAAACGGGAACATTATGTTCCATAAAAACACCGGCGAAATCCATTGCAGTGAACTGGCCGGAACATTCCCCAACCGCGTTCTGATTTAACTGGAGGAAAACCCATGCTGCGCAGTCCCCGTGATTTTTTTAAACCGAAGGTTGTAGGCGCTCCTGAACCGCTCCGCGAAATCCCGGTTTTGCCCTCGCGGATGATTCATTTCTTCGATCCGAGCAATCCAAAAATGGCGGTCAAGGTGCCGGACATCGCCAAGACTGTCGATATTATGCTCGGCAATCTCGAAGACGCCGTGCCGATTGACCGCAAGGAAGCTGCCCGCGAGGGACTGGTGCAAATCGGCAAAAATGTTGATTTCGGCAACACCCAGTTCTGGACTCGGGTCAATAGCCTCGACAGCCCGTGGTTTCTCGATGATTTAGTCCGGCTAGTGGGTGAAATCGGCAACAAGTTGGACGTGATCATGCTGCCCAAGATTCAGGGCGCGTGGGACATTCATTTCGCCGATCAACTGCTGGCGCAACTGGAAGCGAAATATGGCGTGAAAAAACCGCTGATGATTCACGCTATTCTGGAAACCGCGCTCGGCGTGGCGAATGTCGATGAAATCGCCAACGCCAGTCCCCGGATGCAGGGCATGAGCCTCGGTCCCGCTGATCTGGCGGCGTCGCGGCGGATGAAGACTACCCGGGTCGGCGGCGGTCATCCCGACTATGTGGTGCGCACCGATCCCGATCCGCAGAATCCCGAAGCCGCCCGGCCTACGGCGCAACAGGATTTGTGGCATTACACCATGGCCAAGATGGTGGACGCCTGCGCCAGCGTTGGCGCGCTGCCCTTCTACGGCCCGTTCGGTGACATAGCTGACCTGACCGCCTGTGAAGATCAGTTCCGCAACGCTTACCTGATGGGCTGCGTCGGCGCCTGGTCGCTGCATCCGAACCAGATCGCCATCGCCAAGCGGGTGTTCAGCCCGAAGGCCGACGAAGTGGCCTGGGCCAAGCGAGTGGTTGAAGCCATGCCCGACGGCAGCGGCGCGGTGATGATCGACGGCAAGATGCAGGACGACGCCACCTGGAAACAGTGCAAGGTGGTTTTGAATCTGGCTCAACTGATCGCCAGCCGTGACGCCGAGTACAAGGCGCTGTACGGGTTCTGAGCATTTCATTATGCCCTCTCCCTCTAACGGGGGAGGGTTGAAGCTTGAAAAAATGCCAAGAAAAATCCAGGATCTTCTCCATGATCTCAAAAGTGCTGGCTTTTATGAGATGCCGGGTGGCGGAAAAGGATCGCATCGCAAATTTACTCATGTCCGATACTCAGGCGCAGTAACGATCAGTGGAAAATCAAGCGATGATGCTAAACATTATCAGGAAGTACAGGTAAAAACCGCGATTGAAAAGGTAATGCCATGAGAAAAAGTGATCTATACCATAAATGGGTAGAGTGGAGTGAAGAAGATCAGGTCTATATTGGAAAATGCCCTGATTTAATGACCGGAATTCATGGAGATGATCCAGTGAAATTGTATAGTGAATTATGCGGAATTATTGAAGATGTCATCCACCATTTTGAAATCGAAGGGCGTTCAATCCCTGCTCCTCGCATTCGCCCCATGCAGGAAGTCGCTTGAAATTGGCGCTGACTACATCATGATTTTTTCTCTAAGCTAAAACCCCGCACTCCCTCACCGCTCCTCTCCCGCTAACGGGAGAGGGAAGTTAAACCGGAACGCGCCCATGATCAATCCCTTCTCCATCGCCCGTCTGCCGCGCATTGAATTTGGCGCGGGCGGCATTAAAAAACTGCCGGATTTAATCGCCCAATACGGTAATCGGGTATTACTGGTCACTGGCCAGCGTTCCTTCCCGGAATCGCCGCACTGGCGGACATTGCTGGCGGCGCTGGAAAAGGCGGACGTTGACTGGGCGCAGGTGCGGATCAATGACGAACCTTCGCCACAAAACGTGGATGAAACCGTTCGGCAATTTCACGGCAAGGCGTTCACCGCCGTGGCGGGCATCGGCGGCGGCAGCGTCCTGGATGCCGCCAAAGCCATCGCCGGTCTGTTACCCGTGGGCGACTCGGTGATGGATTATCTGGAAGGCGTCGGCCCAGAAAAACCCTATCAGGGTCCCGCTCTCCCCTTCATTGCGGTTCCCACCACCGCTGGCACGGGCAGCGAAGCCACCAAAAACGCTGTTCTCAGTGTGCGCGGCCCCAATGGTTTCAAAAAATCCTTCCGCGACGACCAACTGGTTCCGCAATACGCCCTGCTCGATCCCGATCTGCTGGCCTCCTGTCCGCCGACGCAGATCGCCGCCAACGCCATGGACGCGCTGACGCAATTGCTGGAATCTTACGTCTCGATCAAGGCCAATCCCTTCACTGACGCGCTGGCGGAAAGCGGTCTAAGGGCGGTGCGGGATGGATTATTCGCTTGGTACGAGAATGGTGGGAATGCGGCTGAGGGCCGCACCCAAATGGCCTACGCCGCGTTGCTGTCCGGCATCGGTCTGGCGCAGACCGGCCTGGGATCGGTGCATGGCCTGGCTTCGCCGCTGGGCGCGTTCTTCCCGATTCCCCACGGTGCAGTCTGCGGCACGCTGGTCGGAGCCGCGACCCGTGTCAATCTGGCGGCGCTGCGGGAACGTGATCCCGACCATCCCGCCTGGCGCAAATACGCCCGCGCTGGCGATCTGCTGTATGGACGACATTTCCCCAGCCTCGAAGAAGGACACGCCGCCCTGTTGGCGTTGCTGGATGAATGGACCGAGCGGCTGAACCTGCCTCGGTTAAACACTTACGGAATTCAGGAGAGCGACTTTCCGCAGATCGTCGTCCACTCACGGGGCAGCAGTATGAAGACCAATCCGTTGACGCTCAGCGATGCCGAAATCACCAACGTACTGCGGCAACGGCTTTAGAGGCGGCAGGCCGTGGATCGGGAATCCATCGAGTACCAGCAGTTGGAACAACGCCTGGGCCGAGTGCATTTACAGCAACGGCTGGGCATCGAGGCTGAACACGCGACGCAGATTTTCGGGCGGGGCCGCACCTTTTTTCATATCGAAAACTGGCGCTCGATGCACAGCCTGTTGCGCCTGGCCCTGCGCATGACCGGACTGTACCGCCGGGGGTTGCGCAACGCCGCCGATCTGCGCATCCGCCACCATGAGGTGGCCCTCGCCCGCCTGCCGGCAGCGTTCGACGGCTTCACCCTGCTGCATCTCAGCGACCTGCATCTGGACGCTGACCCCGCCTATCCCGCTGCCCTGATTCAGCGATTGCAGGAGGTAAATTACGATGTCTGCGTCATGACCGGCGACTTCCGGGCTAAAACCTACGGCCCTTATGAAGCCGCCATCGCTGCGCTGGCCCAGGTGCGCCCCCATCTGCACGGCCCGATCTACGCCATCCTCGGTAACCATGATTCTATCCGTATGGCGAGCGGCATCGAACAGTTGGACATCACCCTGCTGCTTAACGAATCGGTCGCTCTGGAGCGCGATGGGGCCACTCTCCACCTGGCTGGCATCGACGATCCGCACTATTACCAGGTGGACAATTTCCACAAGGCCGCCGCTCACATCCCGCAGCATGTCGCCGCCATCCTGCTCGCACATTCCCCGGAACCGTATCGGTTAGCCGCTCACGCCGGGTTCGACCTGATGCTCAGCGGTCATACCCACGGTGGTCAAGTCTGTTTGCCTGGAGGGATCGCCCTGATGACCAATGCCGATTGCCCGCGTCACTTCTGCAAAGGCCCCTGGCGCTATCACACGATGCAGGGCTATACCTCGGTCGGTTCCGGTTCCTCGGTGGTCGGGGTGCGCTTCAACTGCCCGCCAGAAATGACCCTGCATCGGCTGCGCGCCCGGCCTGCTCAATAAGGTCGGTTGCGGATGCCCAGCCAGTAAAAAATCGGCGATAGCGTCAATTCCAGTACGACGAACCCAGCCACCGTCCAGGCGATGGTTGATCCACTCAAGTCAAATCGCCCGGCTACAGCGAGTAGTGGCAATAATGACTCAGGCATCTGATCCAGTCCCAACGCCATGCTGCTGGAGGCCATGCCCAGTCGCCGTTTGATGAAACTGGACAACAAGTCGCCCAACATGGCGGCCATGCCAATCGTTACTCCGATCAGCCATGACCCATTCAACAACACCGCACCCACACCGGTCGCCAGCGTCGCCGCCAGAATACCGCGCCAGGTTTTAGAATGACCCAACAGGCGATGACCGTCCGCTAGCACTCGTCCGCCATCCAGCGGATACGCGCCCCACTCGCCAAAAACCCTTGTCGCGATGACCGGCGCGCCATTGGCGATCACAATCAGCAGCAATAATTCCAGTTCGACCGGCAACATGATTCCCTCCTTATCCATGCGCGGCCAGTCTGTACAGGTAACTCGTCCGGCTCTAACCTACACTGGCTGTTGACCACGCCACGCTATACCTGATCCCCAAAATTAAAGGAGAACCCGCCATGAAAATCATCCACTCTATTGCTGGCTTTGGCGCTCTGTCGCTGCTGCTAACTACCGCCCTCGCCGCCGATCTCACTTCACCGGTCGGTAAATGGCGAACTATTGATGACAAGTCCGGAAAACCTAAAAGCATCGTGCAAATTACCGAGGATAAAGGTGTGCTGACCGGCAAGATTGTGGAGCTGCTGGAAGGCGCGACCGAGAAAACGTGCAGCAAATGCGAAGGTGACTTGAAGGACAAACCGCTGGTCGGGATGAAAATTTTGTGGGATTTGAAGAAGGAAGGGAATGAGTGGGCGGACGGCAAAATTTTCAACCCGGCGGACGGCGGAACCTATACCAGCAAGGCCAAGTTGACCGAGGGCGGCAAGACCCTGGAAGTCACCGGCAAATGGATGTTCTTCAGTAAGCAGCAGCAGTGGCAGCGGGTAAATTGAGTCGCCCCCATCTCCCTCATCCCGGGAGAGGAGAGCGGATCACTCCGCTGCCGGCCTGACATCCGGCGCCGGAATACCCTGCTGCCGACAGGTCGCGGTCAAGGTATTGAGCAGCAAACAGGCGATGGTCATCGGCCCGACCCCGCCCGGCACCGGCGTGATCGCTCCTGCGACTTCCACCGCCGAGGCAAAATCTACATCGCCGGCCAATCGGCCCTTGCCATCCGGAGTCGGGATGCGGTTGATGCCAACATCGATCACCGTCGCGCCCGGCTTGATCCAGTCGCCCTTCACCATCTGCGCCTTGCCCACCGCCGCCACCAGAATGTCCGCCCGCCGACATTCTTCAGCCAGATCGCGGGTGCGGGAATGCGCGAGGGTCACCGTGCAATGTTCCCGCAGCAGCAACGCCGCCATGGGCTTGCCGACAATGTTGGAACGCCCCAGCACCACCGCCCGCTGACCCGCCAGCGGCCCCGCATAGTCCTTGAGCAGCATCAGGCAGCCCAGTGGGGTACAGGGCACCATCGCCGTTCCACCGACCGCCAGTAGACCCGCATTGAGCGGATGAAAGCCGTCCACATCCTTGCCGACCGCAATCGCGGCAATCACCGCCTCCGGGTCGATCTGCTTCGGCAGCGGCAACTGCACCAGAATGCCGTTCACTGCCGATTCCTGATTCAATTCAGCGATACGCGCTAATAATTCCGCTTGGGTCGCTGTAGCCGGCAGGCGGTATTCAAATGAATGCATCCCGGCTTCACGGGCCTGCAAGCCCTTGTTGCGGACATAGATCTGACTGGCAGGATCGTCGCCGACCAGCACCACCGCCAGACCGGGAGTTAAACTGTGATCCGCTTTAAGCTGAGCGATCTGCACAGCAATCGCCGCGCGCAACCGGGCGGCATAGCGTTTACCGTCGATGATGGTGGCCGTGGCCATAAGGTTCCTCGTTATCGCTGTCATCGCTGAAAATGGCCGTTGATTCTACTACAGCCCGCCCCGTTCGCCTTGCCTTATCCGCCGCTTATGCCTATCCTTGCGCGTTTTTTATCATTTCCCAACAGGAGAGTAGCGGCTGTGTCGAGTCACGACCCACAGATCATGTTCGTCTTTCCGGGACAGGGTTCCCAGTATGTCGGTATGGGCAGCGACCTGATCCGCGACTTTCCCTCCGCCCGCCAACTCTACGAACAGGCCAGCGACATCCTGGGCTATGACTTGGTCAAGCTCTGCCAGGAAGGCCCCGAAGAAGAACTTCGACTCACCCGCCACACCCAACCCGCCCTGCTCACTCACTCGCTGGCCTGCTTGAGCATTTTCCGCGAACTGACGGAAAACCAGGTCCAACCGGTGCTGGCTGCCGGCCATAGCCTGGGCGAATACTGTGCGCTGGTCGCTGCCGGTACGCTGAGCTTCGAAACCGCCCTGCATCTGGTGCAAAAACGCGGTGAATGCATGGGAACTTACGGTAACGGCGAAATGCTGGCCTTCCCACTGCACCTCGACAACATCCAGCCACTGGCGGAAAAACACTACTGCGTCGTTGCCGCCCGCAACCTGCCCGACCAAACCGTGATCGGTGGTTTAAGCGAAGATCTCGACCGGTTGACCGAAGACGCTCTGACGCATTTCCCACGCAAACGACCCACCCGGCTCAAAACGGAAGGCGCTTTCCACACCTTCCATATGATCACCGCCGCGCTGCACTTCCGGCCCGTGCTGGACGCCGCCACGATGCACGCCCCCACGATTCGCGTCCTGTCCAACAATACCGGCGTCTACCACGACCCCGATCCGGCAGCGATTAAGACGCGCCTGTTTTTCCAATTGTTTCACCCCGTTAAATGGATCGACAATCTGGATACCGCCTTCCACGAAGGCATCACTACAATCGTCGAATTTGGCGGTGGACTGGGCAGCGGACCGAATCCTGAAGACAAACGGCCCAATCTGGAAAGCATGATCAAGAAAGCGCTGCGCGGCTCGGATTTCAGCGCTCATTATCACGCCGCCATCAACAGTCAGACCCTGCGCGACACGGCAGAGGCGTTGCGGCCATGACCCGTTACTCTACGGCCCAGGCCCAGCGCGCCCGTCATCAACTCAATCGTGAAGCCCTCAAACGCTCGCACCGACGCGGCGATCTAATTCGCACCCAGGCCGATCCAGAGCTGGACGCCTCCGCATCGCCTTTAGCCAACTCTGCTGAAACAGTCGAACATTCAGCGACGACGCCTTGCCTCCGACTTTGATCCCCTCTCCGCCTGCCCCTCGCCTGCCAGCGGACGAGGGGAGCCAATGCCCGACCGGCAACGCTCATGTGGTAAAAATTTCATCAAGAATGGCGGCGACTATCGCGTTTGCACAGATTTTGACTAACCTTAGCGGTTGAACAGGATCAGGCTAAAAACCGGATGCGCGAACCGCTCCCCGCTGGCCGCTCTGCCCAAGCCGTTTCCCTCCGTGTATAACCACGATTCCAGTCCCGCGCCCCCGAACGCGGGCCGGTGGAAAGGGTTGAAGGTTGTTTTATTTTTTTGATGCTTTTGATTGATCGCTCACTCGAACCCCAAGAGGTGGGAAAAAACATGCTTTCCGAGAAACAGCTTGACATTCTGCGGGAACGCCGCGCCAAAGTGCTGGCCGGCGGCGGCGAGGATAAACTCCAGGAACGACACGCCAAGGGTTTGCTGGGTGCCCGCGAACGGATACTGGCGCTGTTCCAGCCCGATACCTTCCAGGAAATCGCCACTCACGCCAAACATGCTGCCAAGCATTTCGGCCTGGCCGACAAGGAATTGCCTTCTGACGGCGTGATCGTCGGCACCGGCTTCGTCGATGGCCGACCGGTCGCAGCGTTCAGTCAGGATTTCACGGTGATGGGCGGCACGCTGGGCAAGATGCACGCCAAGAAAATCGTCCAGTCCATGCAGATGGCGCTGAAGATCGGCGTTCCTGTAGTAGCGTTCAAGGATTCCGCGGGCGCCCGCATTCAGGAAGGAGTCGATGCACTGTCCGGTTATGGTGAAGTGTTCTACAACAACGTACTGCTGTCGGGCGTGGTGCCGCAGATCGCCATTATCGCCGGGCCTTGCGCCGGCGGCGCGGCCTACTCACCGGCGTTGATGGATTACATCATCATGACCCGGCAGAACGCCTACATGTTCATCACCGGCCCGGAGGTGATCAAGGCGGTCACCGGACGCACGACCAGTCTGGATGAGGTGGGCAGCGCCCAAATGCACGCCACCGTCAGCGGCAATGTCCACTTTGTCGCCGACGATGACCGCCACGCGATCCAGATCGCCAAGGCGCTGCTGAGCTATTTGCCGTCCAACAATACCGAAGATCCGCCGCACCGGCCCTACCCCGATCTCGACTTGTCGCCGGATGAGGGCATTAACGCCCTGATTCCCGATACTTCATCGGAACCCATGGATGTACAGCCGATCATCAAGCGGCTGGTGGATAACGGCCAGTTCCTCGAAGTCCACGCCGGTTGGGCGGGTAACATCGTCGTCGGTTTTGCCCGTATTCAAGGTATCGTGGTCGGCATTCTCGCCAATCAGTCGCTGGTCAAGGCCGGAGCGATGGACATCGACGCTTCGGATAAAGGCGCGCGCTTTATCCGCTTCTGCAACGCCTTCAACGTCCCACTGGTCACACTGGTCGACGTGCCGGGCTTCTTGCCTGGCATTGAGCAGGAGCGTGGCGGCATCATCCGCCACGGCGCCAAGATGCTCTATACCTACGCCTCGGCGACGGTGCCGAAAATCACCATCATCCTGCGCAAGGCCTATGGCGGCTCCTATCTGGCAATGTGCGCCCAGGAAATGGGGGCCGACATGGTATTCGCCTGGCCGACCGCCGAAATCGCGGTGATGGGGGCGGAAGGCGCGGTCAACATCCTCTATCGCAACGAACTCAAGGGCGCTGACGACCGCAAGGCCAAGGCGGCGGAACTGGCGGATGAATATCGCGCCAAGTTCGCCTCGCCGTATATGTCGGCCTCGCGCGGCTATATCACTGACGTGATCGAGCCAGACAATACCCGCGCCACTATCGCGCTGGCATTGCGCAAGCTGCTGACCAAGCGCGAACTGCGTCCGGCCAAAAAGCACGGTGACATCCCGCTCTGAACCGCTTCGCCGGGACCGGCGTGCGTCGGTTCTCCGGTGAGCGCCTCACACGGAAAAACTATCGATGAAGAACTACACCACGTTCGACGCCATCGGCGACATGTTCGTGATCTATGGCATCGTGATCATCATTTCGATGCTGGTCGCGGTGGTCATTCGCGGGATTGTCTGGGTGCTGTCACGGCAAGCCACGCAGGAGGCAGTCAAAGCGCCGCTCAAGCCGGCATCCGCTGCTACCCAGCCCGCAATCGCTGGCATTCCCCAGGAACACCTGGCGGTGATTACCGCTGTGGTCGCCGCCATGATGGGCGCACACCGCATTGTGCGGATTGACGCGCCCGGGCGTGGCTATTCCTGGACTGCCGAGGCCCGTAGCGTGCATCACACTTCGCACGCGCCTCGCGCGCCGCATTGACCCTGAACCCTGAGTTTCCTGACCTCCCCCACTTTTACGAGAGAACCCTCCATGGAGAAGAAATTCCGTATCACCGTTGAAGGCAAGCAGTACATCGTTGCCGTTGAAGATATCTCGACGGATGGCGCCCAAACCCTGTATCCCGAGCCAGGCAGCATGAGCGTTGTCCCACAAGGCGCTCCGGCACCGACCGCGCCAGCGCCAGTGTCCGCAGCGCCTTCTCCGGCGGGAGCCGCTGGTCCGGGCGACGAGGTCGCGCCATTGGGCGGCGTAGTGCAAACGGTGCATGTCAGCGTGGGCCAGGCCGTCAACGAAGGCGACAAGCTGGTATCCCTGGAGGCCATGAAGATGGTCACTCACGTCGTCGCTCGGCGCGGCGGCAAAGTTATCAGCATCGCGGTCAAACCGGGCGATCCGGTGGACGCCGGGCAGGCGCTGCTGACTATCGGCTGAGGCCGGGAGCGTTCCGTTATGGAATCCCTGAACTTTCTCGATTTATTCCAGGGTATCAACACTCTGGTGCAAGGGTTCGCCACGGACCCCAAGATTGCCTTTGGCCGCGTGTTCCTGATGTTCCTGGGAATCCTGCTGTTCTATCTGGGGCGCAAAGGGGTGCTGGAAGCCCTGCTGATGATCCCGATGGGACTGGGCATGGCCACCGTCAATGCCGGGGTGATGTTCTTCTCCGTCTACGATCCGGCCTCCGGGCTGAGCATCGCCGCAGGCCAAGCCTTGCAACTGCCCGGCACCTTGCACGTCGCTCCGTTGGCGCAGGACACCAACGCGCTGATGAACATTCTGCAAATCAACTGGTTGCAACCGATTTACACCTTCATGTTCAGCAATGGCCTGATCGCCTGCTTCGTGTTCATGGGCATCGGCACCCTGCTGGACGTGGGCTTCGTGATGGCCCGGCCGTTTCAGAGCATGATCATCGCCTTGTTCGCAGAACTGGGCACGGCGACGGTGTTCCCCCTCGCGGTCGCCATGGGGCTGAATCCGGGACAGGCGGCCTCGGTGGCGATCATCGGCGGCGCCGACGGCCCGATGGTGCTGTTCACCTCGCTGACGTTGGCGAAGGAACTGTTCGTGCCGATCACGGTCGTGGCCTACCTGTATCTGGGACTGGCCTACGGCG
>ENA-UOWG01000192-UOWG01000192.1-activated-sludge-metagenome-genome-assembly--contig:-NODE-192-length-94422-cov-11.430331_pt1 | contig 94422 bp, 73 predicted proteins | sample MGYA00238147_ERZ761563 | MGnify/ENA primary metagenome ERZ761563 (study PRJEB28884, sample SAMN05720216) | anaerobic digester metagenome | isolation source: active sludge of municipal...
GTCGTTGTCATAGCTGCAGCATACACTGCCCTGCAAGAAACTGAGATGCGCCCCACACCTCAACCGGCGACACTTCATCATTGACACGAGAATCCGCAAATGGCATTCATAGCCACTGGTGTGTGACGGTTTCGCCGCGCCGGAATCCATTGAGGGCCGGTGTGGAAAAAAGAGACGAATGGAAGGGACATCGTCGGAGAACCTCATCCCGTTGCACCACAATGTCGGTTCGGAAAGGCAAATGCTATGGCAGGCAAAGCACAACGCACCACTCACCGCAGCAGCGCCGGCAAGAAGCTCTATGCTGTCCGCGACGCCAAGGGGAAGTTTAAGGACATCCAGACCTACGAGCGCGCTCACCGAGCTGACCTGGCCCGGAAGAGCAAGGCAGAAGTCAAAGCCAAGGCGGCGAAAAAGGCCTAGCCTCCGTCTCGCCAGCTCAGTGCATCGGCCGCCCCGGCGCCATCCCGGGCGGACCTGATGTTGCGCGACGGGTGGGGCGAAGGTTCGCGCATGGATTCGACGGCCGGCCCCGCAAGGAGGTCCAATGGCATTGCGGTGGCAGCCGTGCGCCATTTTTTCAGAGACGGGCGCAGCCGGAGGGAGGACGTTTTCTTCGAGGCTATGCACGCAATCATGGCGGCCACGCGCAACCGCCACAAAGCGCGCGAGTTCAGCGACATGCTCGGGGGCATCTGCCCCTGCATCTCGCTGGCCGATTTTCCGGATGCCCCAATCCCGATCGAGGACGGGGCGACATTCGCCGAAAACGCGTCGAAGAAATCGGCCGCTCTGGCCGGATGGATGGCGCGGCAACCGTCCGAACCGCTGCGGCAACGGCTTTCCATCCCCCGTGGGATCCCGATCCGGCTCATCGTCCTCGCCGATGATTCCGGCCTGGAAGTGGATGCGCTCGATGGCGCCCCGGGCGTCCGCTCAGCCCGGTTCGCCGCCCCCGATGCTGCTTCCCCGCACAACTCCAGCGACGAGGCCAACAACCGAAAGCTTCTCGATTGCCTTCAAGGTCGGCCATGGGATCAACGTGCCGCCCGCTTCCGCTGCGTGCTGGCTGCTTCGACGATTGCGCCGCCACTTGATCCGCCGCCCGCGAAAGCACCGCCCGATCCCCTGGTTCACACGCGCCACTTCGAGGGTGTCTGCCCGGGACACATCAGCCTGAAACCCGCCGGCACAGCCGGCTTCGGCTACGATCCATTGTTCATTCCCGATGGATTCGACCTCTCCTTCGCCGAGATGGGCGAATCCGTCAAAAACTCGATCAGCCATCGAGCTCGAGCGATCGCGGAATTCAGGGCCTGGCTCCAATCCGAAGGGGATGCGGCCATGAGGAGCTTATAATTATTTTGCATTTATCTTTTATATTATTTAATCGGTTCTAATACTTTTGCAAACCTCTTGACTATTTTTGGCAGATCGACGACATTAACTCCGAAATCGGATTACGGTTAAGCAAGATTTCGGGCACAGTTGCGGAAAGTGTTCTTTGGGTGCCCAACCAGTTCCGATTCCGGCGGCGTACAACGCCGGTATCGGTTTTCCTACGTAATCCCTCGAAATGTACTAAGTTCGAAATTCCCCGGGCTCCTGGCCATCCTCTGTCCAAGGAGCCCGGTCACTTTTTGGGGATCGAATTTTTATCCGTCCGCCGGGGAGCGGGTGAACGGAGCTTCCTATAAATCCAGGCTTCGAGCGGGCGCAATGGCCTCAGCCAGTTATAGAACGGCGAGTAGACGAGCCTCAGGCGGATAATCGAAAGGAGCATGGTCAGGGAAGTCCTGCCGAGAACGACCTTGGATCCTAAGCGGTCGGTCCATTCAGTGGGGACCTCGAGGATCTTGAAGCCCTTCCGTTTCATGGCGTAGAGCAAGTTGATATCGAAGGCCATGTCGGCGATTTGCAATGCGGAGTGAACCTGTTCGACGGCGGCGCGCCGCATAACCTTGGCGCCGCACTGGGTGTCACGGATGTTCATCCAGAACAGGCACTGCACGATGGCATGAAAGACCCGGCTGGCGAATCGGCGGCGGCCCGACTGCATTTGATGAATCACCGAACCGTGCATCCACCGGGAGCCGATGACGCAATCCGCCTGATCCGCATGGGCGACCAGCTGCAGGAAGCCCGCCGGCGAGGTGGCCCCGTCCGCATCCACATAGCCGATCAGGTCGAATTCCGCCCCCATCCGCAATCCCTCGATCAGCGCCCCGCCCTTGCCGATGGCCTCCGGGAAATTGACCGCCCGCACCTCGGGATGTTCCTGGCGGACGGACTCGACGACCTCCAGCGTCCGATCGGTGCAGCCGTTCAAGACCACGAGGACCTCGTATCGCCCGCGGTGGAAAGAGCGCAAATGAAGGGCGTAGTCGCGCAGCACGGGCCCGATCCGGCCCTCCTCGTTGTAGGCGGGGATCAACAGCAACAAGCTGGGCGCTGCGGGTTGCATCGTTTTCATTAACCCTCACTCCAGGATGGCGGGTCAATCCCAAACCGGCGCCTGCGCCGGGCCTGTGAACCGGGCCAACGAATCGCTCCGTGGCGCTGCGACGGCCCATCGCCCCACGCCACAGCGTCTCTCGACCGCTCGAGCGCGCCGGCTCCATCGATCGCTTGTCAGACCGGCCTCCTTCCATTACCTTGCCCGGCATGAAAGCGCGGGTGGCTCCTGCCAAACGGCCCAGGCTCTGCCGTTGCTCTACGTCCGCATGAGCGAGAGATTGTCTCCACGGACCGACTGGGCCAGCCGCCTCCTGCCCAGTCTCTTTTCCTACGCCCGGCACGACTCGTATGTGAATCGGCTCCGGCGGCGGCGCATGGAAGGCCTTCTCGGGCTTATGAACTCCGCCGCAGCCAGCACGGGGCGATTGCGCATTCTGGACATCGGCGGGACCATGGACTTCTGGAGGAACCTGGGCGGCCTGCCATCGAGCCCGTTCGAGATCCTCCTGCTGAATCGCCAACCGGAACCATTGGATCCTGCGCTTCCCCACATCCAATCGGTCGTCGGCGACGCCATCCAGCTGCCATTCCCGGATCATTCATTCGACGTGGTGTTCTCGAATTCGGTTATCGAGCATGTCGGCTCGAGGGAGAACCAGCGCCGGATGGCCGCCGAGGTCCATCGGGTCGGCGCACGCCACATCATCCAAACTCCCAGCCTGTGGTTCCCGCTCGAACCTCACGCACGCCTCCCCCTGTTCCAGTTCGTGCCGCGCAGCGCGCGGGCGTGGCTGATCCACCGCTTCCGGATCAACTATTTTCCAGCGGCGCCGACCTACCGGGAATGCCTGGCCGTGTCCGACTCCACGATCCTGCTGACCTATCGCGATGTGCAGCGGCTGTTTCCATCCTCGGTCATCCGCACCGAGCGGTTGCTGGGGCTTCCCAAGTCCTATACGGCGTTGCATGGCTGGCCTGGGCCGCAGGGAGGAACCGGCTCGGAGCCCTGAAGGCGCCCGTGCCCGGGGCGAGGCCCTCCGCGGATAGCCGCCCTGCTCAGCGCGCCAGGGCGACAATGTAGCGCTGAAACCGCTGCGTCTCCGCGGTCAGCCCTCGCCCCTGGTATATCTCATGCAGGTTGTGGCACATGCGCAGCAAGGTCCGGCGCGGGGTCGCAGGCGCCAGAAATCCTTCGAGATATCCGTGGCCGCTTTGAAGCAGGAAACGGATGCAGTCCGCCTTGGTCAGAAGCCGGCCTTTTTGGAAAACGTCGATGTAGATTTCGCCCGTGGACGTCTGGTATCGGCAGAGGAACCGGCCGGGCATGGCGATTCCCACTACGGGCAGGCGGAGCCGGCGCGCCAGAAGCAGGTAGACGGTGCACAAGCTGATGGGGTTGCCCACCCGGCGGTCGATCACCCGGTTCAGATAGCTGTTCTCCTGGTCGTAGAAGTCCTCCTCGTTCCCTGCGTATCGCAGCATCTCGAACAGGTAGTGCTGAACCTCGGGCAGGACGATGCGCCGATCCAGCCTCCCCTGCAAACGCTCCGCCAAATCGCATGCATACCCGTCCAGGATGGCCTGATACGCCTCGACGCGAATGTCAGGATAGCGGGTTTGGGCGAGCATCCATGCCCCGGCTTCCAGATCGAGGTCCTCTCCTTGGCGCATGCAGAAATCGAGGAAGGCGCGGTCAGCTTCCCGCCGGCCCACCTCCCGGACAATGGCCAGCGCCCGCCGCCGCAGACGCGGATCGTCGGCGCGCACGGCTTCCTGGAGCCATCCTTGCACGACCGGTCCGTAGGCCAGCAGCCGCTCCCGCACCATGTCGTGGATCGCCTCATCCTCGTCCGCCAGAAGGCTGACAAGGGCGCGCCGCTGCGATTCGCTCAGCATCGGCGGATTCGGCCCCGGCAATGTAGCCCACGGATTCGTCATCGCTGGCTCCACTTCATGCTGCGATCAAGCCTTGGCAAACCATAGCCCATGTGGCGGGGTGGATGCGAACTTTTTCGCAGCCCGGCGCGGACCTCCAAGCGGTCGATCCCGCCTCAGCCCGGCCGCATCCGGACCGCCTGCCTGTATACATCGAGCGTCTCCCCGGCACACCGATCCCATGTGAACCGCGACGCATGCGACCGCCCGCGCTCGATCCACTCGGCCCGCCAAACGCCGTCCCGAGACATCCGCTGCATGGCCTCGAGGTAGGCCTCGGGCGCCGGATCGGCATAGCATGCGGCAGCGCCGCCAGCCTCCGGCAAGCTGGCTACCGGAGAGCAGATCACCGGGCAGCCCAGCCCCATCGCCTCCACGATCGGAAACCCAAAACCCTCGTACTGGCTCGGAAACAGCAGCGCCCGAGCCCGGCGATACAAATAGACCAGCACGCTGTCCGGCTGGTATCCCAGGAACATCCAGCTCGACGGCGGCGGGCCTTCGTGCGGGACGCCCTGCCAGCGGGCGCCCATCAGCACCAGCGGCGGCAGGGAGATGCCCCGCCCCTGGGCCAGCTCGTAGACCCGCCGGATCAGCCGCACGTTCTTGCCCGGCTCGAGCGAGCTCACAAACAGGAAGAAGTCCCCGCCGATCGCCGGGTCCGGCCGGCGCTCATCCGGCGTCTGCTCCGGCGATTCGAAGGCGCGTCCGGAATAGACCACGCGCATCCGCTCCAGAGGGATACCGAGCACGGCATGGACTTCGCGGCGCGTGAACTCGCTCACGCACAGGATGGCCCTGGCCTCGTGCAATCGGCGAAATCGCCTCTGGGCCGCGGTGCGGTGCCATCGGCGAAACCGCTCGGGATGGCGGAACACGGCCACATCATGAACCGTGATGACATGCGGGACACCGGACGGCACCCGGACCAGCGGGATGTCGGTCGTGTGAAACAAGTCCGCCCCGAAATCGCGCAGCAGGCGGTGCGCCTTCGACTTGCACCAGACCAGCTCCCGGTAGGCGGTCCGCAGCGCCCGCCACGGCTGCCGATAGCCGAAATTCTCGACCGGCCAGCCCACCTCGCATATCTCCAGACCGCTCTTCCTCCTCAGACCCTCCAGCAGATGCCTCACATAACGGGCCGTCCCCGCACGCGTGACGTAAATCGGATTGGTGTCAATGCCGACGCGCATATTTCTGCCGCCGATCCTCGATGCCCGCCCCAGACCCTTACATCCGCGGCCGGATTAATCCGATGTTCGGATCCAGCCATCGGCCGGGGCGGACCACGGGCTTCGCCGCGGGGCGCCGCGCCGGCTCGCCGCTGCCGGCGGGCCGGCAGACGCCTCCGTTCAGGCTGATGCTCAAGGCCAGCGTCCCTGTGAATGTCGAAAGATCCAGATCGAACTGCCCATAGGCCACCAGATAGAAAATCAACCGCGACAGGTAATACGCCAGCAGGAAGGTGTTCAGATTGCGGTAGTTCGAGGGGCCATATCGGTAGTTGGCCCTTAACACCTTAAAGCCCGCCGCCACAAACCACAGAAACGCCGCCAGCCCGGGCAGGCCGAACGGGATCACGACCGTCAGCCATCCGTTGTGGTAATTGCCGTTGATCAGCGTCGATTCATAGGCGGGCAAGTGCTCCTGGGTCACAGCCATTTGCGTCAGATAATAATCCGTCCCGCTAAATGCATAACCTCGCCCGAGCAAAAGATGCTTGGGCACCTCGGGCCATACCGCCTTCCACATCTGCAGGCGCCAGTCCGTCGTGCTCGCCGCGTCAACCCGCGCCTTCGGATCCATCCGGATCGGCAGGAAGCTGATGCTCCGCTGCACCGACAGCGGCAGCCGCTCCGAAAACGCGAACAACAACACCGTTCCAAGGATTCCGACCATGACCAAAGCCGGGAACACCCGAGTGCGGAACAGCCCTTCAAAATAGAAGAGAAACACAAAGAGCATGATGAAGAGCACGACCGTCGATCGAAAGCCGCCCAGCATGCTCAGCGCCACCAGCCCCCAGAAAGCCCCCAGCCGGATCGGATGCGACAGGTCCAGCACGCCCCCCGCGCCATGCCGCACCAGCATCCAGAGCACCAGCGCGTTGGCCGCCAGCGAGACGCCCGTCAGGCGGTTCAGATAATCCTGCGTGGTCGCCTGCAAGCCCGCCAGCTCGGGATTGAAGAAATGATAGAGGACGTAGAACCGCGGACCGAGCATGTAGATGAAATCGCTCATGGCCGCCACGAGCGTCGACGCAAAGAACAGCCCGACCAGGAGCTGCGCTCGGGCGGGCGGCAGCCGGACCATCATCAGCGCATAGAATCCGATGATCGCCCCGAAGGTGGTGAAATAGCGGCGGGCGCCCCACAGGTCGCTCCCCAGGGCCTGCCCGATCAATCCGCCGGTCGCCAGCGCCGTCGCCAGCAGGACGGCGCCCAGGCAGAGGAGCGGACGCGTCAGCGAAGGCACGCGAACCATCTCGCGCTCCTTGTCCATGGTGTAGTTGAGCACCGAGAAGAAGAGGCTGATGAGCGCCGCAGGCACCCAAAACGGCTGCTGCCCGGGCAGGAAAAACGCCACCAGCATCGAGTTCCACGACAGCAGCAGCAGCTCGTGATGCCACCGCATCCAAAGGGGCAGGGTGATCACCATCATCACCGCCCCGACGAGCAGGATGTTCCGCGAGCTGAAGGGGTTGGCCATCACATACCCCAGCAGCAAGGCCAGGGGAATGCAGACCCCAAATATCACCAGCGATCGCGGCACCATGGCGCCTGATGTCATGACGCCAAACTACAGTATAGTTGCCCGTAGCGTGCAACCATTTTCTCCAGCGCGAATTCGTCGCGCGCCCGGGCCATGGCCCGCTGGCTCGCCGCCCATCGCGCCGCCGGATCCCTCACCAGCCGCGACAGGACTTCGACCGCAGCCGCCGTCGCCCCCGGATCCATCAGCCAGCCGGTCTCTCCGTCGGCGACAATCTCGGGCACGCCTCCCCGGCGGGAGGCCAGCACCGGCACCCCGCACGCGCCCGCCTCGATCAGGACCGTCGGCAGACAATCGAATTCCTGGGTCGGAAACACCAGCAGATCCAGCGACCGGAGAAACTCAAACCGCCGCTCCACCCATCCAATCCACCGCACCCGGCTCCACCAGGGCCTGCCCTGGTAGCGCTCTTGAATCGACGCCACCATGTTCCGGCCGTCATCGTCCTGAGCCGCACCACCGATCACCCACTCCCAGCCGCCCCCAACCTGCGCGGCCAAGCCATCCGCCAACTCGAACAGCCACGGCAGTCCCTTGAGCTCCGAAAAGACTCCCAGATACCCAATCCGGCACTCCCCTTCCCTGCGCGCCCCCGCCGATCCCGCCGGCCATGGCAGCCCGTTATGGATCACCGTCAGCCGCTCGCGCGGGTATCCCGCCTCGGCGCAAGCCTCGCGCAACGCGTGCGACACGCACACCACCCGGCTCAGCCCCCAGCCCGCGCAGCGCCGCATGAGCTGCTGGCGCCTCGGCGAATGATAGCGCGCGCGGGGGTGATCGTGGAGCGTGCCCACCGCCGGCCGCCGGATCCAGCGGCCCAGCAGCGATGCCAGCTCCCAGTCCCGAGCCGCCCAGGCGTGAATCGCGTCGAACCGTTGCCGGCGATGAGCCCGCCACAGGGCCATTAGCTGCTGCAGCAGACGGATTGGTCGCGCGTCTTCGTTGCCAGGAATCACCACGGCTCGCATGCTCGAAGGGACCAGCTCCGCCACGCGGCTATCGGATCCGATCGCCACCGTCCAATGGCTCCCCTGCGCTGCGGCGCTCCCGCCCAACAGATAACCCAACACCGTCTCGGCGCCGCCCAAGTAGCGGCATGTGTTATGGATCACCAGGATGTTCATGCGCGACTCGGGCGCCGGCCGCGCAGGCGGACCTGGAGCGAATGCCACCGATACAGAGCCCCCACCAGCTTCCAGAGCAGCCCCTGCCGCAGCCGAGCCGGCCGATCTCCCTCCAGCTCGCGATACCGATCCTCCGCCAGCCGCGATAGAGCCCGCAACGCCACCGCATCCAATCCCCGGAACAGCCTGGCGTTGTGGTTCTCCACCAGCCGCAGATCCCGGAACAGCCGCTTCAGGCGCTCCGAATTGACAGTCTTGAACGTGTTCTCGGGATGGATCCGGTAGGCCGACACCAAGGCATCGACGAACCCGATCGCACCCCGCGCCAGACCGCGCAAATAAAAGTCGCGGTCCTCGAAGCTCAGGCTGGCATCGTAGGGGCCGATCCCCCGCTCCGGATCGTACGCCGACCGCCGCACCATCAATGCGCCCCCCGGAACCCCCCAGCGCAGGATCAGCTCGCGCGCAATGAACCGCGCATCCAGCAGCGCCCGCTTGTTCGCCCGGGTCAGATGCTCGAGGGCGCTGGCGTGCACAGTCCGCCCCTCCTCATCGACCGCCACGGCATCGCCAAAAACTCCCAGCCATTCCGGATGCGCCCGCAGCGACCGCCATCGAACCTCAACCCCGCCCGGCAGCAGGAAATCGTCGCTGGCCAGTATGACAAACAGCTCGCCTCGGGCGAGCTCGGCCAGCCGGTTCAAGGCCCCGGGCAACCCCCGATTCGGCTCGCGATGCAACTGCACTGTCAACCCGGGCTCGCGGAGCCGGGCGGCCCAAGCCGCGGCCGCGCTCGATGAACCATCGGTCGATCCGTCATCCAGCACCACTCCCTCCAGCGGCCGATAGCCCGTCTCCCGAAGGCTCTCCAGGCATCGCCCGATAAACCGCTCATGGTTGTATAGCGGTATCAATACGCTGACCAGCGGCCGTTCCGACAGCGGGGGATCCGGCGCCGCAGCCTCCGTCTCATGCAATCCGTTGCCCATCAATCGCCCTCTCTCTCCTGGCCTTCAGCCGCCCTCTCCCCCGCGGTCGCGCGGGAGAGAGCAGCGCGAGGGCGCCTTCGGCTCATGGATTCAGCGAGCCGACCTTGGATCGCGAGGCCTTTCCATGGATCGTCAGGCCGGGCGGCCCGGTCCACTCGAGGCTCGAACCTCGGCCAGAAAAACGTCGTAATCCCGGATGTACTCCGCGGCATCGTACGGCTCCGACGCCAGGACGAGCAGCAGCGCGTCCGGCGAGTAGTGATACTGGGCGGCCCAGACCATCGGCGGCACCCACAACCCCAGCGTCGGGCGGTTCAACACCACCTCCGCCCTCCGCTCCCCGTCGTCCACCATCACCGTGCATGAGCCCTTCAGGCAAACCAGGAACTGATGCAGCCGCCGGTGCGCATGCTCGCCGCGGATCTTCTCGCTCTGGACATCGAACACAACGAAATACCGGCGCGGCGCGAACGGCAGATGGCGCTCGACCTCGGCGAAGGAGAGGCTGCCGCGCAGGTCCGCGACCAGCGGCAGCTCGAACTGCCGCACGCCGCGGACGTCCAGCTCGGCGCCCTGTCCGGCCGACGGCGTCGCCGGGGCCGCCGCCCCTCCCGGCGCCCGTTCCCTCCCGGTGACATAGCCCTTGATTCGAGCCGGGTTGCCCACCACCACCGCGTTGGCCGGAACATCCTTGGTCACCACCGCTCCCGCGCCAACCATCGCGTTGCGCCCGATCGTGATCCCCGCCAGAATCGTCGCGTTCGCCCCAATCGACGCCCCCGATCGCACCACGGTCGGCAGATAGGCCGGGGGATGCCGCCGGCTGCGCGGAAACCGGTCGTTCGTGAAGGTCGCGTTGGGCCCGACAAACACGTCGTCCTCGAGCACCACCGCATCCCACAACTGGACTCCGCACTTGATCGTCACCCGGTCCCCCACGGCCACGTCATTCTCGATGAACACATGGTCGCAGATGTTGCAGTCCTCGCCCACCCGCGCGCCCGGCAGCAGATGGGCGAACGCCCAGACCCGGGTTCGAGCCCCCACCTTCGCTCCGGGCTCGACCAGGGCTTGCGGATGAATGAACGGCGCCTCGCCCATGTCACCTCGCCCTGCCCGGCTGCCGCGGCCGCGCGTTGGCGCGCAGGTCGCCCGCGGCGTACTGGATGCCGTCCAGCAGGAACTGCATGACCGCCGGCTCCATGAACACGTTGCGTTCATGTCCCAGGCCGCAGAAAAACACGCGCCCTTTCTGCTCGCTCTTCACCCACGCAACCGCGAAATCCTTGTCGGCCCGCTTGACTCCCTTCTGGACGCCGCCCGTGGCAGGATCCGACAGGTCCAGCGTGAGCAGCACCCGCCGGTCCTCCCGGGTGTAAGGCTCCTTGAACTGGTAGATCTCATCCTTGAGCTTGAAGCCCTGCCCGCCAAAGGCCCGGTTCAGCGCGTGCTTCGGATCGTCCAGCTTGAACGCCCACGTCCCGTTGCCGCCCCACGGATGCCCGTCGAACACGCCGCCGAGCATCGCCGCCCCCTCCGGCCAGTCGTAAAAATTGTCGGTCGCGGCATGGATGCCGACCAGGCCTTTGCCGCCTCGGACGAAATCCAGCAGCGCCTGCCGGGCCTCGCTCGACAGCTTCAGCTGGGTGGTGTTGTTGAGGACCACCACGTCGTATTTGGCCAGGTTGTCGGGCGTAAACACCCCGTAATCCTCGGAGATATCCACGGCGAACGCCCCCGTCTTTTTGCCCATCGATTCGATGGCCCGGTTGCCCGCCACAATGCCGCCTCCATGAACAAATCCTTCGCACCGGTGAAACACCAGCAAACGGCGCGGCTGTTTGGGAGCCGCGGCAGCCTTCTCCGGAAGGGCGGCATCGATCCGGCCCAGCTCCGCCTCGCTCAAGACCGGCAGCGGCTTGCGCTCCGGCTGGGCGCCCTGCATCGGCAACACTCCGGCCGCCAGCAGAACCGCCGCGCCATACATCATCACACTGGTCTTCATATGCTCTTTAGTCTTCCCTGTTCTTGTTGATTCCACGCGCATTGCATTATGACTCGGCCCCGCCCAAATGCAATCCGGATCGTCCACTGCGGGCGCCGGGCAATGCCCGGGTTGCGGCGCGGCCCGATCACGGTTTGACCCGCAGACCCGCGGCGTTCGCCAGCATTGCCTGGCGCGCGTCATGGGTCAGGAAGTCGGTGGCTTGAAGCGCCAATGCGAGTCCGACGTGCAGCAGATCGATGCTGCGCACACCCAGCTTTTCGGTATGCGCGGCCGCCAGCTCCACCAATCGAAAATGTCAATGCTCCGATTCGAGGGATGCGGCCCAACATGAATGGCCGCTGATCCCTCGGTTTCTTGACCCAGGTCAATGAATCAGGCATCTTTGATTCCTAGTGTGATCCGCGACGCGCCGGCTGGCCGGCCGGGCATTGGCGTGCCCGGCGACGTTGGGGCTTGCGCCACAGAAACTCGATCAAGATTGGACACTTATGTTTTGTTATCAGTGCGAACAAACCTCGAAGGGCAAGGGCTGCACCGTGACCTCGGTCTGCGGCAAGGATGAAGCGACCGCCAATCTCCAGGACCTCCTGCTCTACGTCACCCAGGGCATTGCCCAATACGCGCATCGGGCCCGCGCCCTCGGCACGCGCGACCGCGCGATCGACGTGTTCGTTGTCGAGGCGTTGTTCACCACGGTAACGAACGTCAACTTCGATCCCCAGCGCGTCGCCCAGCGGATTCGGGACGGGGTGCGAATGCGGGATCAGGCGCGCCGCCTCTATGAGTCCGCGTGCCGCCAGGCCGGGCAGGCGCCCGAAAGCCTATCGGGCTCCGCCACCTGGGTTCCCTCCCCCACCTACGAAGGGCTTCTCGGCCAGTGCGATTCGGTCTCGATCCTCCGCCGGCGCGAGCAGCACGGCGAGGACATCTCCGGCCTCATGGAGCTGCTGACCTACGGCCTCAAAGGCGCCGCCGCCTACGCCGACCACGCGCTGGTCCTCGGCCATGAGTCCGACGCCGTGTTCGCGTTTTTCCATGAAGCGCTCGATTTTCTCACCCGGCCGAACCCGGCCGTGGATGCCCTGCTCGGGATGAACCTGCGCTGCGGCGAGGTCAACCTCAAGGTCATGGAGCTGCTTGATGCGGCCAACACCGGCGCCTACGGACACCCCGCCCCCACCCCCGTCCGCATCCACCCCGTCCGCGGCAAGGCCATCCTCGTTTCCGGTCACGACCTCAAGGACCTCGATGAGCTCCTCAAGCAGACCGCCGGCACCGGCATCCATGTCTACACCCACGGCGAGATGCTCCCCGCCCACGGCTACCCGAAGCTCAAGGCTTACCCGCACCTCGCCGGCAACTACGGCGGCGCCTGGCAGGATCAGGCCGACGAATTCGACGTGTTCCCTGGCGCCATCCTGATGACGACCAACTGCATCCAGAAACCGAGGCCAACCTACAAGGACCGGATCTTCACCTCCGGCCTGGTCGCCTGGCCCGGCGTCCGCCATATCGCCGACCGCAATTTCAAACCGGTCATCGATGCAGCCCTCCAGGCCCCTGGATTCGCCGAGGACGGCCCCGACCAGACCATTCTGGTCGGCTTTGGCCATCAGGCCGTCATGAGCGTCGCCGACAAGGTCATCGAGGCGGTCAAGTCCGGCGCCATCCGCCATTTCTTCCTGATCGGCGGCTGTGATGGAGCGCGTCCCGGCCGCGATTACTACACGGAACTGGCGGAATCGGTGCCATCGAACTGCGTGATCCTGACCCTGGCCTGCGGCAAATACCGGTTCAACAAGCGCGATTTCGGCGCCATCGGCGGCATCCCGCGCCTGCTCGACATCGGCCAGTGCAACGACGCCTACTCCGCCATCCAGATCGCCGTCGCACTCTCGAAGGCGTTCCAGTGCGGCGTCAACGACCTGCCCCTCTCGCTCGTGCTCTCCTGGTACGAACAGAAGGCCGTCGTCATCCTGCTCACCCTGCTCCACCTGGGCATCCGCAACATCCGGCTCGGCCCCACGCTGCCCGCGTTTGTCACCCCCAACGTGCTCCGCGTCCTGGTGGACAAGTTCAATCTCATGCCGGTCACAACACCCGAACAGGATCTGGCTGCGATTCTGAAGTAACCCTCCTCTCCCCGGCCCTCGCCTCCATGAAGCATGGAGGCGAGGGAGAAGTTAGGCTGTAAGCGCGCAGGGATCCCGGGCGCCGCCGGCTTTCTTCAAAGCCCGGAAACCGACGGCGCCGACACCATGGCGGGCCGCGCCGCAAGGAACGCTTCGGCGCGCCCCCGCGCTTCCTCGAGCGATGGGGCCGACCCGACCGCACATCGAAATGCATGGCCAAACTGGAAATTGGCGGCAAAGTATTTTGTGAACATCTGAATGCGGCGCAGGGCGGCTGCCGGCTCGAAATCTTCAAGCACGTAATCGTAAAGCCGGCGCCAGATGGCGGCTGGCTCAACCTCGATCGGCTGCTCCCACGCCGCGAACAGCCAGGGGCGCGCCACCGCCATCCGACCCATCATGATCCCGGCTGCCGGCTCGAGATGCCTCCCCCATTGGCGAACCGAGTCCGGCCCACCCAGATCCCCGTTCGCAATCACCGGCAGCCGCGTCAACGATGCCGCCCATGGGATCAGCTCGTGGCGCGCTCGACGCTTGAATTTCTCCTCGAAAAACCGCGGATGCAGGATCACAGCATCGATGCCCGATTCCGCCAATATCCGCATCCGCTCGGCGAACCGATCCTTCCAGTCCGGCCGTTGCCGGCCCAGGCGGATCTTGGCTGTCAGCACGCCCGGCCAATGACGGCGCATGCGCACGATCGTCTGCTCGAGCGCGACCAGGTCCTCGAACAGCGCGCTGCCCGATTTCCGGGATCGGATCTCTCGGGCGTGGCAGGCCAGATTGACATCGACCGCGGCAACCCCATGCTGCTCCATGCGATCAAGAACCCGCTCGATGGGATCGTCCGCTCGAACCATCAGCTGATGGAACACCATGCCTTCCACCGGACGCCACCGCAGCCAAGGCGATCGCCCAAAGTCCTCGCTCAACACCTGCCGGGCGGCAAGCATCTCGGTCCAAAAAGCCCCGCACCCCCCGATCTCCGCCGCCAGCCGGCGAAAGGCGCTATGGGTGTAGCCCGCCAGCGGCGCGCAAAATCGCGCCGGGCATAGCCGAACGCCCCCGATCAGAATCTGGCCCATAATCGGAAGTAATTTTTGCACAGAACCTTAGTCCCGAATCCGATAGAACATCGCCCTCGCCGCAGGCTCGATCGCTTGGGGATTGTCCTGCGCGGCGCTGATCGCCCACGGGCCATTCGGATCGGGGGCGTTCTCGAGCTGCCCAGAGCCGGCCCACGAAATCCGGACCTTGCCGCCCTCCATGATCGCTATGCCGAGATGTGCCGGGAGCGGCGGCGCCGAGGCAAGCATCAGCGCGTTGAGGTAGTAGCGGGTCTCGGCGGCGGCGCCCGCGGCGGGGATCCGCAGATGGATCAGGCCTTCCGGACCGGGGATGATCTCGGCGTAGCGCGCAACCTGCCCCGCCGCGCTGTTCTGGCCGTTGCGGATCCGCGCGGTCGCGCCTGCGGGTCCGGAGATGGCAACGCCCGGAGTGCTCCGGTTCGTGAATGAAGCCGCCCCCTCCAGCGTGACCGTTGTGAACCGATCGGCATAGCTGTCCCGATTCCCAAACAGCACGACTTCGTACCGCGCGCTGGGATCAAGTCCGGACAGCGCCAGCACGAGGTCCGTGGCCGCATAGCTCAGAACCCCCTGGCCATCCACCTTGCCCGCGAACACCCCAGCCGCGTCGGTGCCCGGATCCGCGGACCGGCCTTGCGTGGCATGCGTGCCTCCGTTCCACAGGCCGCCGGTGATCTGGAGATTCACGCCCGTCGGAAGGCCGCTTTCATAATCGAGCAGCTCGCCCCCCCCGCTGCCTCCACCGCCGCCATCGGCGGTCGTATGGACGGTGATCCGATCACTGATCTGGCTCGCAGCCCAGGACAGATCGTTGAAGGCGATGAACTCCCGCCGGTCGACCACTTCCAGCGCCACGTCGACCGCGGCGGCCGGCGAGCCCCCCGCGGATTCCGCAATCCGGATGCGCCCCCGGTGGATTCCAGAGCCAAGACCTGCGATCCGGAAATCGATCCGATGGGAGCGAATGTCCGTGCGGTTTTCCGAAGAGCCCTCGCCCGGCGCCACGATCATCCAATCCACATCGCTCGCAGCTCGATAATGGAGCATGCCCGTGCCGGCGTTGAACACTCGGAGGGTGGAGAAGAGATTCGTTGCGCTTGCCCGCGCCCGCACATCGAGCGCTTCCGGATCCAGCCCGATCTCGGGGGTCGGCGGCGCAACAACATGGATCGTGATGTCGATCGCCAGCGGGCCGTTGGGCGCCCCGGACCCGCTGTCGCGCAGCACGATCGGAACGGTGTATGCCCCCAGGCTCAGCCGGGCGGTATGGAACTCGAGGAATATGAGCTGTCGGTCGCCTGAGCCCGTCGAGATGCCGCTGGCGGGCGTCACCTCGACCAGCGGAGACGAGCTCTCGACGGCAAAGGCGAGCGTGCCCACCCCTCCATTCCAGACCTGAAAATCTTCCGGGAACGCATCTGTGCCGAGGAACGCGGTGACCGCCATGGATGTCCGATCGGAGGCAAGGAGGGGTGTGGTCGGCGGCTGCGGGCCCCGGCCGGGCGTGCCCTGAACGGCATCGCTGGCCTGCCAATGGAGCGGCTCGCTGCCGCACCCGTCCGGCACGACTCGCTCGAGCGAACGTCCCGCAAGCGCCGCCAGATCAGGCCATGGCGCCTGGCGGCAATACCTGACCCGGTCGGCTTCAAGGTAAGGCACGCGGCCCGCACCGTCGCCCGACGCCACCGGATCGCCCGGACGCTCGAGAACCAGTTCGCACACCTCGGGATCGATCGTTCCCCCCAACGCCAGGATCGGTACCTCGACGGGGACCTGATGCAGCAGCCGGAATTCCTCCGGCGTCGGACCGGATGCGGGCGCCAGCAGGAGAATCCCCCGGGCCGGCAGCCTCACGCCGGCGCCGAACTCGAAGCCGTTGAGCCTCCACGTGTGGGTTGGATGATTCGGATCGAACAACGCCACCTCTTCGTCCGTGAAATTGAGAAGCTCGAGGAAGAGAATTCCGCGGAGATCGTCCAGGATCTCGGCGATGACGACGGGCCCCACTGCCGGTGGCGCGTTCGACGCGCCAAGGGTCTGCATCGATTGCGGCGCAAACAACTCCTCGCCGGTGCTGAGGATGTGCCGCCCAAGGCTCATGCCCCTCGCCGTGGCCGAAAACTCGATGCCATCGCTGTAGCCAAGCGCCGGCGAGAACAAATACACCTCCTCGCCCAACGCATCGAGGGCGAAGGCCGATCCGAACTCGTTTTCTGCAACCCGGAGCGTCTCCCCCTCATAATGCCCTTGATAGACCGCGAGGAAGCCGCCGGGAGGAAGAACCGCGCCGCTGGGGAATGTCCATCGGCGGGGCTGGCTTCGGTCGTCTGTCAAGTGCCAGCCGCCCAGGTCGACGGGCTCGGCCGTGGGATTGTACAGCTCCACGGCGTCGGTTTGTGGAGGCTCGCTATGAGTCAGGATCTCATTGATGCGAATGCCCGGAATGGCCGGCTCGGGATCGTCCGAGCCGGGAGATCCGTTCGGCTGGGATGAGGCCCGCCAGAAAGCCGGATCTCTCGGAGAGAGAGCCCATGGCGTGCGAGCCGGCACCAGGGAATGGCCCAGACCGTCGCCCGCCGCCGGCCAGGGCGCGCTGTCATCGAATGCCGCTTCGAGAAAGACCCTCCCGAACCGGTCGCTCAGCCGCAAAATCTCGCCGCCGTTGTTCAAGGCGCCTTGATAGCGATCCGTGATTGCCAGCTGAGGATAGCGGTCGCGCAGGTTGTTTCGCTCCGGCGCCAGCAGGCGAAACCTGCCCGGCTCGAGCAACGTCCCCTCGGCGAACGCGCAGCGGATGCCGCTTGTGAAGACGACGCCGGACAGGTTCACCGGCGCCGCGCCGTTGTTCTTGATCTCGAGAAACTCGTAGCGGTCGCCGTCCAGCAACAGATCAGCCGCGGCGTTGGTCGGCCATTCGTCGGCCAGCGTCTGGTCCAGAAAAACGTCGCGGCCAGATACTCGTTCGACCGTGAACGAGCCGTTGTTGATCCCGTTGGAGGCGTCCGAGACAAGGATCAGATCCCCGGAGCCAAAGCCATTTCCGGGGGCGTTGGCCGCGAGCTGGATGACGCCGCGGCCTTCGTCGGCCCCGCCCGCGTTGGCCCGGAAGCGTGTGATCGGCCGGCGGCGGGCCAGCTCCGCCCCCGCCGGGTGATACATGATTTCCGAGATCTCGATCCGCGCCAGGGCCGCCGCATCGGCGCCGGGCTCGTGAAGCGACAGCACGTGCAAAGGACTCCACTCCGAGCCAAATCGGACGCGCGCCTTGAGAGTGGTCGTGGCGGTCAGATTGAGATAGGTGCCATTGCCCGCCTCGATGCCCTGCGGCACGCCTCCCTCGGCCCGCGGATCACGGCCGTCGTCGGTGTAGAACAGGACGCCGGTGCTGCCGTCCCGGGCGATTCGAACCTCGACGTGGTTGGTGAACGAAATCCAGGCGGCGGTGATCGGTTTGTCTTGCGCATCGAGAAAGAGCGGCGCTCGAGCATTGAGGCTCGGATAATAGCCGCGGTTGCGCAAATCGGCGATCATCCGGGCGGTGTTGCCCTCGAGCATACGGGCGACCTCATCCCGGGCCGGACGCCAATGATCGTCCCGGTTCAGCGGCGGCTGGTAGCCGGAGATGTCGGGCGTGTTCCGGCTGCTCGGCCCCTGGTCGCCCCACCGGGCCGATTCGCCAATCACAGCGCTCTCGATGAACCTTGCCAGCGTCAGCCAGCGCTCGATGTTCTTCGCGTCGGTAAACTCGCCGTCGTTGTAGCAATGCCGATAGAGCCGGTCCGCCAGCTCCATCCTGAATTCCGGATGCTTCTTGGCCGAGGCGAAAAGCAGGGGCTCGACATAGGTGTAGCCCGCCCCGCCCCGCCCGGCCCCGGACGGGGTATACGCATCCTCGTAATCCCAGACGAAGAACCGGACCGGACCCGCCGGGTTGCGGGAGTTGCCCCCATACCACTGCGGACCGTCCGCCGCCCCGCTCGCCCACGTGACGATCAGGTAATCAATGTAGGCGGCCGTGTCGATGTGCTCGCGGACGGCGGCATAGGCCGAAGCCGGATTGGCGACGATCGCCTGCGCTGCACTCAATCGAGTCCGGTCGCCATTGGGATCCCCGTTCCGCTGCTTGTAGCTGTCATAATGCTCGCCGTCCCCGCCGAAATAGATGGATTGGAAGCCGTGATCGGGACGCTCGACCGGATTGTAGAGCCCCCAGTAGAGGCCATTGAGGTAGAGATGGACAAACGTCCCGTGAGCATCCTGGCCCGGACCCGACAGCGCCAGATGGCTCGCCCGGGAATATTCGTCGCGCGTGTAAACGACCGTCTCACGAAGGTTCGGCCCCGGGCCGGGCCAGCTCTTGTTGTGGCCTGCCCGCAGGATGAGCCGGTTGTACTCGGCCGCGTCCGACTCCCGATTCAGAGGCGCGGTCTCGAACAGCGGATACCGGAGCCGGCCTGGCCCCCCGAACAGCGGCTGAAACATCAGCGTGAACGATTGCTTCGGATCGTAAAGCCCCTTGTCCCACCGCCCTCCCCCACCTTGGATCTTGATCCCGCCCCGCACCTGAAATCCCGCCAGCCCGGCAAAAGCCGGCGCCGGCGGATAGACCAGCTCGATCGAGCAGGGCTTCTCGAGCGCGTGATTGGCAAGGTTGTTGCCCCGGTGTATCCCGCCCGCGCCAAATAGGTCCTCCCAATCCATCACGATTGACAGGATGGGAATCGCCTGCAGCGCCGGGATGATCTCCGCAGCGTATCGCGGATCGTTCACAACGCGGGGATCCATCACGGTGTCCCAAAAGACGTCGTCCCCCGAAGGCGTCACGTTGCCTTGGGTTTTGACACGGTCCAGGAACAGATAGGACTGGGTATCGACATTGCTCGGATCATGCCCGGACGCCGTCGCACAGGCGCGCAGCACGACCCCGGGAGTGATCCACGGCCGCCGCCCTCCATAATAGCCGGCAGGATCGATCGTGACCTCGAATGGCGACGGACCGCTGAAGATCCTGGACGACGTCCGCGGATCGCTGCCGTCCAGGGTGCAGCGGATGCTCGCGCCCGGCGTATCGGAGGAAATCACCACAGCAAAAGGCGCATCGTAGAAACCTCGTTTCACGCTGAACCGGGTGTCCTTCACACGCGGCAAGGCCGGATTGTCGGCCGCGCGCACGGATGGGATGGCGGCGAGAAGCAGCGCCGCCCAGACCAGCACGGCACGGCACGCGCAGCCGCTAAGGGTCTGTGCAAAAATTAATTCCGATTTTGCTGGAGGGGATTGGGCGGGCTGGCAAGGCGCGACGAGCGAGCATACCCGCGCGGTCTGTGAGCGAGGAGCAACACAGCCAGCGCGCCCAAGCCCCCCAGCCCGCAGGGGCGGGGCGGCGCTCCCGCCAAAATCGGAAGTAATTTTTGCACAGACCCTAAGTGGAAGTTGTCGGACCATGCAGACATCGTGAATCATGGTGTGGCCCCGCAACTGCCGCCAAGACAAATCGTTCGTGGAAAAGCAGGTCGAGATCCACGCGGTCAATCGGAGGGCCTTTCCGGCGTTGTTAGGGCCGTTTTGTCAGCCGCAGTGAACTGCCTGTGGGCGGCAGGGTTTATGCATCCAGGCCAGCGCCGGGGGTTCGACGCAGGCGGTTTCGCTCATCGCCCGGGAACAAGGCTGGTTCGTTCCCATTGAATCCGAGGTTGCAGCCAGCGCGTTGACCCACGGCCTGACCGTGGCCACCGGCAACGAGCGCGACTTCGCCAAGGCGGGCGTGGCCGTCGTGAACCCGTTTTCTGAAATGAAGCCGCCGGGCGGCGCCAAGTGCCGCAACTTGTCCCAATGCGGGTAGTCAACAGAGGGCGTGCGCGACAGCTCCAGGATGGTGTTCAGACGCAGGGGATCCGTTTGCTTGCGGAGCAGCTCCGGTAACAGCGGCGGTCTTTGCGGCATGTTCATTGTCAAATTGTTACTAATTAATGGCAATTTAGTAGTTCGCTGCCAACGACCAAATTGGCAGGAGTTGGCAAGAGTGGTCTATCCTGCCGAGAGCGTGGGTCCAAATTCGCGCCGACGTCGTGGAGTGCGCCTGCCTGCCGGCAGGCAGGCCAGCCCCTGGCGCTTTGGGTGGCGGCAGGCGCAGGATAGCGGCAGAGGACTGCCGCACTCCAAGACGATTCGCGCAGGCGGGGCGAATCGAGCGCGCTGCCCGATTGTTGAATGCAAAAAGGATAGGGCGGGCTGTCCCAGCACGCCGCTTGATGGCTTTCCGCCAACAAACCTTCGCGCGCGGAACGTCTGCCCTGCCTTGCAGCTCACAAGGATCGAGGCCGGGCGCCATCGCCCGGCCTCGCGCAATTGTCACCGAACTTGAAAACCGATCCTACGGGATCCGAACCCGGTAGAACTTCGTGCCGGCTGGAGTCACCGGGTAGGGGCTGGCGGCGCCAGCCACCGGCGTCCATTCCGTCGCAGGCAGCGCATCCGCCGATTCGAGGGTTCCGCCGCCTTCCCAAGTGATGCTGATCTGCCCGTTGTCATTGACAATGGTCAGCTCCGGCTGGGCCGTGACTCCACTCGAGGCCTTCTGAGCCGCCTGGATCTCCGACAAGGTCAGCGCGAACGGGAAGAACCGGACCTCGTCGAGCAACCCGCGCAGGACGCGCGAGCTCGAGCCGGTGGCGGTGCGGGCCGCAACGGGCGGCGTGAAGTTGCCGACAACCAGCAGGTCGCCCGCATTTACGATGGCCCCCCGATCGTAGGTCTGCATCCCCGCCGAGTCGAGCGCAGCCGGGGTGCTCCCGTTGCCGAAGTAATACCCAACCTGGCCATCCCCGATGCCATCAGTCGGATCGTTGTAGGTGAACGCGAAGAATGTCCAGTTCGCAGCCGGCACTTCAGGGCCGATCGGGATCGCACCAGTCGCGCTGTAGGGACCCGTGTTGTCAGGATAATCCGGCGCGGTGTTGATGCCGGCGCGAAGCCGGCCATCCGCCACCACCACCAGATCGAATCCGCTGCGAGTTCCGCCGCCCGCCGCGTTGGGCCACGTGGTGATAATCCGGTTGCCGCCAGGGCCAATCGTGTTGTCTCGAAGGTTGATCCAGCCGGTCACGGTGAATGAACGCAGGCCGGTCGTCGCCGTCGCAACCGCCGACGGGAAATCCACCGCTCGATTGCCATCCGCCGAACCGATCGCGCCAAAATCGATCGATGCGACGTTGCCGGGCGGCGCGAAGTCGCCCTCAGGCAAGTTGGCGGAAAACGCCGGGAACCCGTTCTGCTGAACGAACGTCCCCTCGCCTCCGGCGATGCCGAGGTTGACCGTTGTGGTGCCGGCATTCTCATTAAATGGCAGCTCGATCAAGGCTTGGCCCTGGAGAGAGACCGCACCTGGCACACTCACATCCGCGATCGTGTTGCCCGCGAGGTCCTTCACCCCCGCCACCGAAAGGCTGAATGCGCTGGGCGCCGCCCCCGACAGATCGAGCCGTACCGATTGACCATCCGGCAGCAATGTCGCAGCCGTCACGGCCACCCCGGTTCCGTCGCCAACCTTGTAGTTCTCAAGCGCAGTCGCGCTGGCCGGCTCAACCAGTTCATCGAACCAGACCCGGATCGAAGCGCCATCCAGACTGGCCACGGAAACCACCGCCGGCAGGGTGCTGTCCACATAAACAAGGACCGGGGCCGACACGCCGCTCATGCCGGTGGTGTCGGTCGCCTTGGCGGTGATCGAGTATATGCCGGCCGGCAGGTTCGCCCACACAACGCTGTAGGGCGCCGTGGTGTCGGTCCCCAGATCGATGCTGCCCGCATCCGACACAGCCGTGAATTCGACTTGCGCGATGCCGCTGTCGGCATCCGTCACGTCGGCGGCGATCGTCGCGCTCTCACCCACCCGGAGGCCCGCCCCATCAGCCGGGCTCGTGATGGCAACGGCAGGCGGCATCTCGGGCGCGGCCTTCTGGATCGTTTGAATCTCCGAGAGCGTCATGGCATACGGGAAGAACTTCAGATCGTCCATCAAACCGCGCAGCACGCGCGAGTTCGCGCCGTCCGTGCGGGCCGCGACCGCCGTGACGAAGTTGCCGACGGTGCATCCGAGACCGGGATCCACGATCGCGCCTCGGTCGTAGATCTGGACGCCATCGGTCCCGACGCCGATGTCAAGCGCAGCCGGCGCCTAGCCGTTCCCGAAGTAATACCGGATCTCGCCGTCATTCATCGCCTCCGACTTGGCATCGTAGGTCACGGCGAAGAAGACCCAGTTATCGACCGGGGCGGTGCCGTCTCCGGCAGAGGTGAAGGCGTTATTCGAGCTGTAAGGGCCCTGGACATCCTGGTCGGGCGCGGCATTGACGCCGATCCGAAGGCGCGCCCCCGTGGGCGAGGCCGAGCTGTTGGCGACCTGGACGATGTCGAACCCGCGCTGCCGGCCTGAGCCCAGGGTCGCAGTGCTGCCGCCAGGATAGCAGCTGATGATCCGGTTGCCGCCGGAACCAATGGTCGTGCTGCGGAGGTTGATCCACCCGCTGACGGTGAACGCGCGAAGGCCGGTCGTCGGCGCAGTCGTCGCCGCCGGGAAATCGATCGCACGCCCGCCATCGTTGGTGGTTGCGATCACGTTGAAATCGACGGACGCCAGGTTGGCGGGAGGCGCGTAGGGACCCGCCGCGACATTGTCCGAAAAGGCCGGGAATCCCGTCTTCTGCACAAAAGTTCCCGCGCCATCGCTGGTTCCCAGGTTGCGCGTGCTGGTCCCCGCCGCTTCGCTGAATGGCAGGTCGATGATCGCGCCGCGTCGCGCCGACACGTAGGCCGTGATCGGCGCCGCTGGGAACGCGTTGCCGGCCATGTCCTGGAGGTTGCTGATCGCCAGCTGGAACTGGCCCGTGATCGGCGCTGACAGCAGCAGCTCGACCGACGTGCCGCCCGGCTGCAGGGTGGCCTGGCTCACGGCGATGCCCGGATGGGACGTCAGCTGGTAGTTCGATGCCGTCTCCGCAGCCGCCTGGCGCACCGCCTCCGTGAAGGCGATCTTCACCGCCTGCCCGTCCAGGCTGCCCACGAACACCGCCGCCGGCGCATGCGTGTCCACAACCACTTGAATCGCGCTGGACAGCGCGGTCATGCCCGCGTTGTCGGTGGCCTCGGCCACCAGCGTGTACGTGCCGTCGGCCGCCGGCGTCCAGCTCAGGCTATACGGCGCGCTGGCAATCTCGCCCAGAACCGTCGACGCCGATCCCAGCGTGGCCGTGAATTTGACCTTTGCCACCTGGCCGTCCGCATCGGACGCGCTCGCCGCCACCGTCACCGCGCCTCCGGTCGAGACCGATCCGTCCGCGGGCGCCGTGAAGGACACCGCAGGCGGCAGGGCCACCTGGGTGGCGGGAACGAGCATGACGTAGTTCAAGGAAAGGTTGTTGTTCGCGGTCAGCGGCGTCAGCCGCAGTGTCTGCAGGCCTGATAGTTGAGCCGTCGCCTCAAATTGCCCGGAGGCATCCCCCAGGGGAACGAATTGATAATCGCTGTTCCCGGCTGGCAAGTGGAAGATCCCCATGAACACCGTCGATTGCCCCGGCTGGGTGATGTTGCCCGTCACGCGATCCAGCCGCACTCTCTGGGCCGTGCTGCTCTGCGCCCGCAGGTAGATCTTGGAGTTGCCGCCCGAAAACGAGCGCGTGTAATTCAGCCATTCGTTGGCCGCCACATTCACCACATGATAATCGTCCATCGCCGCGTCGATGTACTTCTGGCGCAGGAAATCCTGCGTCCGAATCGTCTGCGGCAAGCCGGCGCCCGCAGGCCGGCGCCATTCGGTGCTGCCCGTCCCCGGACGCGTGCCCGAATTCAGATCGTTGAAATCCACTCCCTGCACTCCCAGCACGCCCCCCCGATCCACATACGAGTTCGGATCCACCCAGCTCACCACCGGATTGAGGATGTACTGCCCGCCGTCGAAGTTCCAATCCTCCGCCTCGAAGGTGTAGTTCGAATCCAGCATGGTCTCAAATTTCGTCCGGATAAAGGCAACCCCCGTCGTGTTGGATACCGTGATGCGGGCGTCATACAGGCGGTTCGCCTCCAGGCCCGTCCATGACACGTTCCGAGCCAGCGGATCGCCCGTGATCGACAGTTGCGAGCTGATGTCCGTCCCGTTCAATACCACCGAGATCCCCTCGGCCATGATCGGTTGCGTCGAGGCCGCCGCGAACTGAATGCCCTGCGCCGCCGGGTGGAACGCCGTGTTCGGCGCCGGAACCACGCCGGAGATCTTCGGAGGCAGCGGAGACGGGTTGGACTGCTGCACCGCCTGGATCGCCGCCAGATCGAGCGCCGTGTCGAAGAACCGGATCTCGTCCAACAATCCGCGCAGCACCCGGGAGTTGGCGGTGTCGTTCCGCGCCGTAGCCAGCGCGGAAGAGGTGCTGAAATTCCCGATCGTGCATCCGATGCCCGGATCGACAATGGGACCGCGATCGTAGGTCTGAACCCCGCTCGAGCCAACTCCAGTATCCAGCGCCGCCAGGGCGTTGGCGCTGCCAAAATAATACCGCACCTGGCCGTCATTCGAGGCGTCGGTCCGAGCATCGTACGTCACCGCGAAGAAGACCCAGTTGTTCGCCGGTGTCGAGCCATCGCCCACCGCCGTGAGCTTGTTGTTCGAGCTGTACGGCCCTGTGACGTCCTGGTCGGGAGCGGCATTGACGCCGAGCCGCAGCCGGGCGCCGGTCGCCGAGGCGCTGCTGTTGGCCACCTGGACCAGATCGAACCCGCGCTGCCGGTCGGTGCCGAGCGTCCCGGTGCTCCCGCCTACATAACAACTGATGATTCGATTGCCGCCTGACCCGATGGTGGTGCTCTGGAGGTTGATCCAGCCCGTAATGGTGAAGGCGCGCAGACCGGAGGCCGGCGCGGTCGTCACCGGCGGAAAATCGATCGCCCGGCCGCCCTCGCCCGCTGAGATCGATCCAAAATCGATCGACGAGACGTTGCCGGCAGGCGCATAGGGCCCCGCGGGCACGTTCGGCGAAAAGTCAGGGTAAATGCCCTGCTGGACCCATACCCCGCTCCCGCCGGAATAGCCCCGGTTCTCCGCAGTGCCCCACACGTCGCCGTCAAATGGCACATCGATCACCGCACCGCCCCGGGCGGTCATGCCCAGCATCCCTGCCCCCAGCCAAAGGCAGGCTGCAAGAACCAAGCTCGAACGATCGCCGGCGCCGAGAAACCGCTCGCGCCGCAAGTGGAGGTTTTTCATGATTGATAGGGATTCAGTTTGACGTTCTCGATAACCGAGTCGGCGCTGCGGCATGGCCGCGGCCTCTCACATGTCCACTGCAGGAAACCACATCACTTCACCACAAACGACGCAATGTGGTTGGTAAACCACCCGTGATCGTTGATCCCGGCATTCGGCATCCACGAAATATCGTTCGGGATCACCACGCCCCCACCTACGCGCACGGTCGCGCAATCGCTGTCCCTGAACTTCTTGATCTCCGAGTGCCCGTCCGCAAAGGCAAATCCTGCCGCATTCCCATGCCGCCCCGAAGGCGCGTCCAGCCACCGCCGATCATACCGGCGCAGATCGAGGAACGGGAAGAAGTGCGAATCGTTGATGCTGTTCTCGTGCTCGTCGATCAGGGTGTAGATCGCCGAGGGGCCCGGATGCGTCAGGGACGACATCTTCGGCGCCGTCTTGTAAACCGCCTTGTGGTCCAGCACCCACGAGGTCTGGGTGTCCCCGATGAAGGCGTTCATGGCGTAGCTCCGGTTCCGCAACACGATCTTCCCCTGGTAGCTCAGCCCCGATCGATCCGCCGGGCAATGAAACACCTTCTTGTTGGACAAATACCGGTAGGTCGGGCTCTGGACCAATCGATCCTCGTTGATGGCATCCGGCGTCGTCACCACCGACCCCTCGCACCACGCCGGCGCAATGCTCGATACCCGCGGCCCCAGCGCAATGTCGTTGTTGTCCAGCGCATACATGATGTGCGCGTGACCCAGCTGCTTGGCATTGTTCATGCAATAAAGCCCCTGGGCCTTTAGCTTGGCCTTGCCCAGCGCCGGCAGCAGCATGCCCGCCAATATCGCAATAATCGCAATGACCACTAACAGCTCGATCAGGGTGAATCCACCAACCCTCCGCCGCCAAGCCGAATGGTCCAATTTGCCCCGAGTCCGAACCACCGCATCGGCAGCCGGGTTCCTGATCGTCCCATCAGAATCCATTTGCAGCATCATGGTAGTAACAGCCTTGCTTTCGACCGGCAGCTTAGCCGCTCGGGCCGGCCAAATCTTCCGCAATTTCACCCAGTTATAGTCATTTTCTAAGATAGCATTGTTTGTTGAACCGCCAAGCCGATCTGGCAAGAAAAGCGATTTTCAATGCTGGCTTTATCGTTATTGCAATCAATTCTCCTTGTCTCGCGTCTGCCTTGACTCGCTCGAAAAAGATTCGCTTATGACTCGCCAGTGTCCAAATCTGTCATTATCCTAAGGTTATGCGTCGATTCGACCATGCGCGGCCCGATTTCATGCCCTACGGGTTCACTTGCGAACGCTGGATGCCCACGCGGATGACTCGGCCCGACCGGCACAACGAAATCGAGGTCAACCTGCTCCGAACGGGATCTCTAATCTATCTGTTAGGCGGCCACAAGGTCATCATCGAGGCCGGACGGCTCTTCCTCTTCTGGGCGGCGATTCCTCACCAGGTGATCGACAGCGAGAACAATCCCGAATACTACGCGGCCACGCTCCCTCTGGTCTGGTTCCTCCAGTGCCGATTCCCGGAAAACCTGACCCACCCGCTCCTGCAAGGCCAATTGGTCAACGATCCCAATCCAAACCCAAACCGCGCCGACCTCTCGTCGATGGAGCAGTGGGCCAAGGACCTGTCCAGCGGGGAGCCCGACCGCGAACGCGCATCGCTTCTCGAGATCCAGGCTCGCCTGCTGCGGTTGGCGCTCGACCTGCCCGACCCGGGCACCAGCTCGCCCGCCAACCGAAAACCCGGCCCGCCCTCCCGAGCGATCGGGCTGAACAAAGCCGAACAAATGGCCGCCTACATCGCCCGCCATTACACCCAGCACATCCGGATCGAAGACATCAGCCGCTCGGTCAGGCTGCATCCCAACTACGCCATGGCCCTCTTCCATAGCACATTCGGCATCACCCTGGTCGATTTCGTCACCCAATGCCGTCTCTCCCACGCCCAGGGCCGGCTCGTCACCAGCGACGATACCGTCCTCGACTGCGCTCTGGATGCCGGCTTCGGCTCCATCAACCGCTTCAATCAAGTCTTCAAGAAATCCTGCGGCTGCACCCCGCGCCAATACCGCCAAACCCACCAGATCACCCCCGATACTAGCCCCCGGCACGTAGTGTAGACAGAGCGTCAGAAATCCATAGCGCCGGGTCAGGCCTGCCTGCGCCGCCGCGGCAGGCAGGCCTCACGCGGCGTGAAAGAAGATCAAGGGATCGGCGCGACCCGCACCGTATGCTCGACCGGCACGATGGCCCGCCGCACTGCAGCGTCGAGCTCCGCCTGCCGGACTAGCAGCCGCTGCCGGACCGCGCGAAATGCCTCGGCCAGCTCGGGACTGCTCTCGGTCTCCTGGGCAAACTGCCGGAACTGCGTCACCATGCTCTTGATCATGGCGGTCTCGAACCTCTGCTTCGCGCTGACCGCCTCGATCACCCGCCGGAAGGCGCCGTCGAAGGGCGTCGAGCCGAACTCGGCCGCCAGGTTGACGCCTCTCTCGAGCTGGGCGCGGGAGAACTCGCGGCTCTCATCGCCCCAGGTCACCCGGGCCCGAGCTGCCTCCAGACCGCTCACTTTCAACATGAACCGGTTCAGCTCGGCGTCGAAGGGCACGAACGGCGCGATGCTCCGCGTGCCGCCCGACGATTTCGCGTCGCCATCGTGGCAGAATGGATACCGCACGCTCTCGAACGTGGCCTGGCCGGCCGAGGCGCTCACCACGCGATGCCCTGTCGATCCGATCGCCCTTCCCTTCATGTCAAGGGCCAGATCCGCTATTTGCCCGTCACATCCCAGCGCCCGCAGAAATGCATACGCCATGATCAAATGCCCGTTGGGCCCCGGGTGAAAACCGTCCCGGCCGCACACGTCGTAATCCTGGCCCAGCGCAGCCTTGGCCTTCGCCATCGCATCGATCATCGGCTGGTGCACGTCGGCAAACACCAGGCCAAGCTCGGATGCCAGCCGCCGGTTGATGTTGCCCAGCTCTGCGAGGTTCGCGTTGTAGCCTTCCGCTCCCGATAACGGAGCGAAGTTCTGCCTCGCGAAGTATCGGGTGTCCACTGCCCCAGGCGATCCGAGCACGATCCGCTGCACCCCTATCTTTTCGAGCCCGGCCGCCACCTTGCGCATGTTCGCCTCATACGGCCGCCCGATCGCCTCGCTGAAGGGACGGTATTGGCCGTCGTTCATGCCATAGCACGTTGTGGCCACTGTCGGATTGAACCCCGCCAAGTCGTTCTCGAGCCGGCCGGCGAATCCTCCCGCTGTCTCCCCGCTCCACCCATACTGAAAGACCCGGACATCGAGCCGGCTGGCGCACGCCAGCAGGTAGCCCTCCATGTATCGAGTGTATATCCTTTGCTCGGTGATCGAGTCGCCGATAATCGCCAGACGCGCCCCCGGCGGCATCGGCTCCGCTCCGCAAAGACTGAATGTATGAAGGGCAGCCACCATCCCGGCCGCCCACACCAACCGCGCCATGGCATGTTTCATGCCGATAGCTTGACCGGTCCCGCGCCAAACGTCACGAAAAGTTTGCCCCCCGCCGCGGCTTCGGAAATCCAAGGCGCCCCGGATTTCACTTCGCCCGGCCCGCAGCGGGCCTCGCTCGAGGCGCCGGCCGGTCCCGCAGCGGCCATAGCGGATCTTCCCGATGCGCCTGGGACATGAGGGACGCGGCGCGATCCACCAGCTCGGGCTTCTCGGAGGCCAGGTTGCGGGTCTCGCCGGCGTCGATCCGAAGGTCATAGAGCTCGATCGGCGCCGACGGCCCGTTCTTCACGGCCTTCCAGTCGCCAAACCGGACCGCCTGCAGGGATGCGCTCTCGTGCAGCTCCCAGTAAAAATACTCCCGCTGCGGAGCGGGGCCGCCTTCGAGCATCCGCACCAGCGAATAGCCGTCAGGCTTGAATCCGGCCGGGATCGATCCGCCCGCCAGCTCGACTGCGGTCGGCAGGAAATCCCAGAACGCCCATGGCTGGTCGGAGACGCGCCCGGCGGGCACCCGGCCCGGCCAGCGCGCGATCGCCGCCTGCCGCAGCCCGCCTTCATACAGCTCCCGTTTGAATCCCCGCAATCCGTTCGACGCCTGCTCGAAGAGACGTCCCATCGGCGTTCCCGGCGCGAACGAAGACCCGTTGTCGCCCGCGACGATCACAAGCGTCCTTTCGTCCAAACCCAGCTCCTTGATCAGCCCCAGCAACTGCCCGACGTCCCGATCCAGCCGCGTCACCTGCGCCGCATACGCCTTTTGGGTCGGCGTCCAATTCTCCTTCGCGTAGAGGCCGACATCATCGATCTCCTGCCGGCCATGAGGCAGCGTGATTGCATAGAAGAGGAAGAACGGCCGCGACCGGTTCGCCCTCACCCAGTCCAGCGCATCCTTCTGAATCAGATCTTGCGCATAGATCTTGCCCACGCCTTGGCCATCGTTGCCGGGAAGCTCGAACCGCTGGCCGTCTCTATACAGGTAGGCTGGAAAATAGGAGTGGGCATGGCGCTGGCAATTGTATCCGAAAAAGTGGTCAAACCCCTTCTTCAGCGGGCTGCCCGTTGTGTCGAACATGCCCATCCCCCACTTGCCCACGCACGCGGTCGCATACCCCGACCCCTTCAGCACCTGGGCCACTGTGATCGTTTCCGTCGGCAGCGGCATCTGCCCTTCCGGCTGGATCTCGCGGTTGGCGCGGATAGGGCAATGCCCGCTGTGCAGCCCCGTCATCAGCGACGCCCGGGACGGCGCGCACACAGTGGTGCCGCAGTAGGCCTGCGTAAATCGCATGCCCTCCGCCGCCATCCGGTCCAGGTTCGGCGTCCGGATCAGCTTCTGCCCGTAGCACCCCACGTCCCCCTGAGCCAGGTCATCCGACAACACGAAGATCAGATTCGGAGGAGCCGGAACCGCCTCATAGACGCTCAGACACAGCGCCATCGCCACCCATCCAAGCCAGGATTTCATGAAATCATCATGGAGCCGCTCTTGCCAAATGCAACCGGAAACAGGCCGCGCGCTCGCCCGCGCCCGCGAACCTTCGGTGTGCGAACCTCCCGGCCCGGCGCCGCGGACGCAAATGGCTATGGATTTCTGGGCGCCGTCTCCTCTTGCCGATCGCGAAACCAGCGCACGAACCGGGGAATGCCGTCCTGGATCCGGACCTTCGGATCGTAGCCCAGCCGCTCCCGGGCCTTGCGGATGTCCGCATGCGTGATCGGCACATCCCCGGCCCGGGCCGGCAATCGATCGATCCGCGCCGGCTCCCCCATCGACGCCTCCAACAGGCGGATCAGCTCCTCCAGGCTCACGGTCTGGGACTCGCCCAGGTTGATGATCTCGAAACCGAAATCCTGCCGCGTGCAGGCCAGCACGCCCTGCAGGATGTCGTCGATGTAGGTGTAGTCTCTCCGCGATGACCCATCCCCAAAAACCGGGATCGGCCGCCCGGCCGCCATCAGGCGCGCAAACTTGTGAATCGCCAGATCCGGCCGCTGCCGCGGCCCATACACCGTGAAAAAGCGCAGCATCACGATGTCCAGGCCGTAGATGTGGTGATAGACGTGCCCCAGCGCCTCCGTCGCCAGCTTGCTCGCCGCATAGGGCGAGATCGCGTGAAACACCGGATCCGACTCCGCAAACGGCACCTTGGCGTTCACGCCGTACACCGACGAGGAGGACGCCATCACCAGCTTGCCGACGCCGTAGCGCCGCGCCGCCTCGAGGACGTGCACGGTGCCCTCCACGTTCACCCGCTGATACAGCGCCGGCTCCTCGATGCTCGGCCGCACACCCGCCCTCGCCGCCAGATGGATCACCTGGTCAAATTTCGCCCCCCGAAATACCGACTCCACCATGGCCGGATCTGTGATGTCCCCCTGCGCAAAACTGAATGCGTCCCCGTGCGCCTGCAGCTCCGCCACGTTCCGCCGCTTCAGCGCCGGATCGTAAAACGGATTCAGATCGTCCAGCGCCCACACTCGACTCCCTTCCTGCAGCAGCCTCTCGCAGACATGCGACCCGATAAATCCCGCCCCGCCTGTGACCAGGTAGTTCATGCCACTCATCTACCACGAGCCGACGCCGCCAGGCCAGCCGATTCCCGCGCCCGGCTCCCCACAATTGAATTGATCCGCCCGCGCGTCCTGTGCTAATCCAAGGCCCGTTTCTCTCGGCGCCGGCATACCAGAGGATAACGGGTGCAATCCGCGCGTCTTTCGATGGATCGGATGTCCCGACCGGTTCCGCCGCCCATGAGACAAGCATATCGTCCTGGGACCACCATGGATTGGAATATACAGTCGCGATCGCATGTCTGTCAGTCGTGCGGACACCGGTTCACCGACCGGCAGACCTACTTCACCCTGCTGCTCCTGCGCCGGACCGATCTCGAGCGGCTCGATGTCTGCCCCGCCTGCTGGGAGGCCCAGCACGCCCAGGGCGCCCACGACCGCAAAGGCTTCGTCTCCTTCTGGCAGGGAACCTACAACGCTCCCCCCCCCGCCCCGCCCGACCCCATCCAAAAGGACTCTGCTGAATCCCTCCTCCGCAAGCTGATCGAACGGCAGGATCCGCGCTACCTGGCCGTGGGCTTCATCCTGGCCGTCATGCTCGAACGTAAGCGCATCCTCAAAGTCCATTCCCAGAGCTTCGAGGCCGGCCAGCGCCTGTTCGTCTACGAGCACGCCCGCACCGGCGAGACCTTCACCATCCGCGACCCCGACCTCCACATCAACGAGCTCGAGGCCGTCCAGCGCGATGTCGCCCGCCTCCTCGAGCATGGACTCGACCCGGCCCCCTTCGAGATTCCCGCCGCCTCCGACGGACCGCCTCGGGCCGCCCAACCCGATCCCGCCGCCCCCCCCAAACCCGCCCCCGAGCCCGCCCCTGCCAACCCAGACCAGCCCGCCGAATCCTGATATGCTCGAGGAACTGACCCGCCGCTTGCAGTACGATTTCCGGAACCCGGACCTGCTCCGTCTGGCCCTCACACATCCATCCGCCGCCGCGGGCGAACCCCAGCCCGTCCCCAGCAATCAGCGGCTCGAATTCCTCGGCGATTCTGTCCTCCAGCTGGTGATCTCGCGCGAGCTCTACGACAAATACCCCGGCGTTGACGAAGGCGCTCTCACCAAGGCCCGCGCGCGGATGGTCAACCGCCGGACGCTGGCCGACCAGGCCCGCCGCCTCGATCTGGGCCGGTTCCTTACGCTGAGCCGCGCCGAGCAGATCAACGGCGGAGCCGATCGCCCCTCCTCCCTCGCCGATGCCTTCGAAGCCTTGGTCGGCGCCATCTTCCTCGATGGCGGATTCGCCGTCGTCCAGCAGTTCATCCTCGGCCAGTTCCACAATGCCTTCGGCGAGTCCAAGGTCATTCCCAACCTCGACAACCCCAAAGGCGAGCTCCAGGAGATCCTCCAGTCGCGGTCCGCCGAGCCTCCCGTCTACTCAGTAGCCTCCACCACCGGCCCGGACCACCAGCGCGTCTACGAGTGCACCGTCCATCACCAGGGCGCCGAGCTGGGCCGAGGCGTGGGCGGCAGCAAAAAAGCCGCCGAAGAACACGCCGCCCGCGCCGCTCTCCAAACCCTCCGGCAAAATCCCGCTTGATTTGCCCTCCCGCCTGCCTACCTTGCCCGAATGTCGTCTGCTCCGACGCCCAACCCGATCCGCGCCACCCGCCCGACTCCGGACGGGATCCATCCCCATAGCGCGCCAAACCTCTCTGCCCTGCCTGTGCTTGATAGCGAGTTCGCCCATCGCCACATCGGCCCGCGCCCGACCGACCTCGAGAACATGCTCGCCCGGATCGGAATCGAAAGCCTCGACGCCATGGCCGATGCCGCCGTGCCATCCTCGATCCGGCGCCGCCAGCCCCTCGACTTGCCGCCGCCCCAAAGCGAGCAGGCCGCCCTCGAGCGCCTCCGTGCCATCGCCGCCCGGAACCAGGTCTGGCGATCCTACCTGGGCCAGGGCTACGCCGATTGTCTCACCCCGCCCGTGATCCAGCGCCACATCCTCGAAAACCCTGCCTGGTACACGCCCTACACCCCCTACCAGGCCGAGATCGCCCAAGGCCGCCTCGAGGCACTCCTCACCTTCCAGACCATGATCTGCGACCTCACCGGCCTCGATATCGCCAATGCCTCCCTCCTGGATGAGGCGACTGCCGCCGCCGAAGCCATGGCCATGTGCCATCACCTCCGCCCCCGCCCCGATGCCCGCCGCTTCCTCGTCGCCGCCGATTGCCACCCCCAAACCATCGATGTCATCCAAACCCGCGCCCGCCCCCAGGGCATCCAGGTCCATGTCACTCCCCATCTCTCTTCCGACATCGATCCCGCCACATTCGCCATCCTCGTCCAATACCCCGCCACCGACGGCGCCCTCCCCGACTACGCCCCTCTCGCCGCTCAAGCCCGCCAATCCGGCGCGCGCATCATCGCCGCCACCGATCCCCTCAGCCTCGCCCTCCTCCGCCCGCCCGGCGAATGGGGCGCCGATATCGCCGTCGGCAACACCCAGCGATTCGGTCTCCCCCTCGGCTACGGCGGACCCCATGCGGCCTTCTTCGCCACCCGCGATTCGCTGAAACGATACATGCCCGGCCGCCTCGTCGGCGTCTCCCGCGACGCCCGCGGCCGGCCCGCCCTCCGGCTCGCCCTCCAAACCCGTGAACAGCACATCCGCCGCGAAAAAGCCACCAGCAACATCTGCACCGCCCAGGTCCTCCTCGCCGTCATCGCCGCCACCTACGCCCTCTACCACGGCCCCGATGGCCTCCGCCGCATCGCCGGCCGCATCCATGAGCTCGCCTGCTCGCTCGCCGCCAGCCTCCAGCGGCTCGGGCATCGCCTCTGCTATCCCGCCTTCTTCGACACGCTCCGCCTCCGGATCCAGAACGGCTCGCCCGAACATGTCCGCGATGCCGCCGCCGCCCGCCATATCAACCTCCGCTGGTTCCCCGATTCGACCGTCGGCATCACTCTCGATGAGACCACCACCGCCGCCGATCTCGCCGATCTCGAACAGATCTTCCAAACGAACGGCACCCCCGATTCGGCCGGCGTCCGCTCGGCCCCCCCCGCCGCCACCACCATCCCCGACTCGCTGGCCCGAACCACCCCCTTCCTCGCCCATCCCATCTTCCACCGCTATCGTTCGGAGACCGAGCTCATGCGCTACCTGCGCCGCCTCGAATCCCGGGACCTGTCGCTGACAACGTCCATGATCCCCCTGGGCTCCTGCACGATGAAGCTCAACGCCGCCGCCGAGATGCTCCCCATCACCTGGACCGAATTCGCCCGGCTCCACCCCTTTGCCCCCCCCTCCCAGGCGGCCGGATACCGGATCCTGTTCGCCGACATCGAACGATGGCTGGGTGAAATCACCGGCCTGCCCGCCGTCTCCCTCCAGCCCAACGCCGGTTCCCAGGGCGAATACGCCGGCCTTACCGTCATCCGCCGCTGGCACGAAAGCCGCGGCGACCTCCCGCGCAACATCTGCCTCATACCCGCCTCCGCCCACGGCACCAACCCCGCCAGCGCCGCAATGGCCGGCTTCCAGGTCGTCCCTGTCGCCTGCGACCCCCAAGGCAACACCGATGTCGATGACCTCCGGCGCAAAGCCGACCAGTCCGCCGGACGCCTCGCCGCCCTCATGATCACCTACCCGTCAACCCACGGCGTCTTCGAGGAGCGCATCCGGGAAATCTGCTCGGTCGTCCATGAGCACGGCGGCCTCGTCTACCTCGACGGCGCCAACATGAATGCCCAGGTCGGCCTCTGCCGCCCCGCCGACCTCGGCGCCGACGTCTGCCACCTCAACCTCCATAAGACATTCGCCATCCCCCACGGCGGAGGCGGACCCGGCGCAGGCCCCATCTGCGCCGCCGCATCCCTCGCCCCGTTCCTGCCCGGCCACGCGGTCATCCGCGACACCCCCGGCGGATCCAACGGCGCCGTCGCTGCCGCCCCCTGGGGCAGCGCCAGCATCCTCCCCATCACCTGGATGTATATCGCCCTCCTGGGCGCCCCCGGCCTCCGGCGCGCCTCCCAAATCGCCATCCTCAATGCCAATTACATCGCCCGCCGCCTGGGCCACTGCTTCCCCGTCCTTTACCAGGGCGCCCAAGGCTGGGTCGCCCACGAATGCATCCTCGACCTACGCTCGTTCAAATCCGTCACGGTCGAGGACCTCGCCAAGCGCCTGATGGATTATGGATTCCACGCCCCCACCATCTCCTGGCCTGTCCCCGGCACGCTCATGATCGAGCCCACCGAGTCCGAATCCCTCCCCGAGCTGGACCGGTTCTGCGATGCCATGATCGCCATCCACGCCGAAATCCTGGCCGTCGAACACGGCAAGGCCGATCCCGTCCTAAACCCCCTCAAACAGGCGCCCCACCCGGCGGAAACAGTCTCCGCCAACCGCTGGGATCGTCCCTACACCCGCGAGCAGGCCGCTTACCCCGTCCCCTCCCTCCGCGACTTCAAGTTCTGGCCCGCCGTCGCCCGCGTCGACAATGTCTACGGCGACCGCAACCCGGTCTGGACCTGGGCCGGCTTCGAGCCGCAACCTGCCTAGCAAAACTCCCGGGGATCGGTGATCCGGCCCGTCAGCGCACTGGCCCCCACCGTGGCCGGCGATGCCAGATACACCTGGGATTCCAGGTGCCCCATCCGGCCCGGAAAATTCCGGTTGGTGGCGCTGATGCATTTCAAGGGCTCGTTCATCCGGCCGAACGTGTCCACGGGCCCGCCCAGACATGCTGCGCAGCCCGCGTTCTCGGTCATCCGCACCCCCGCATCCTCGAGGATCTGCCAGACGGTCTTGTCCCCCCAGCGGGTGGTTTGCAGGTCTTCCACGATCTCCGGCGTCGCCGGCACCCCGAACGTGTCGATCGCGACCTTCTTGCCCCGCAACACCCGCGCCAGCGCCAGAAAATCGCTCGTCTTGCCTCCCGTGCACGATCCCACATACGCGCGATCCAGCTTCACCCCGCTCAATTCCTTGGCCAGCCTCCGCTGGCCGGGATTGGGATGGCATGCCACGATCGGCTCGAGCCGGTCCAGCTCGACCGTTGCATCGTGCACAAATCGCTCGTCGCGATCCCGCTCCACCGGCTGATACTCCGCCTTCGTCCCGTTCCGCCGGCAGCGGTCATCCACATACGCCCGCGTCTGCGCGTCAAACTCGAAGATGCCGTTCTTCCCGCCCGCTTCGATCGCCATGTTGGCCATGGTCATGCGGTCGTCCATCGAAAGGCCTGCCACCCCGGGGCCGTCGAACTGCAGCGCCCGATACGTCGCTCCGTCGAAGCCGATCTCGCCGATGATGTGCAGGATGATGTCCTTGGCCATCACGCCCCGCCCGAGCTCGCCTTCGAGCCGGAAATGCATCGTCTCGGGCACCTTCACAAGCAGCTTGCCCGTCCCCATCACAAAGCCCGCGTCGGTGTTGCCGATCCCGGTCGCGAACTCGTTGAACGCGCCCGCCATGCACGTGTGCGAGTCCGTCCCGAACAAGACCTCGCCCGGCCGGGTATGTCCCTTCTGGGGCAGCGCGGTGTGGCACACGCCCGCATACCTCCGCCCATGCTGCCGCCGGTTCGGACCCAGCGCTGCGTTGAAGGTCCATCGCCCCTGCGGATCGTCAATCACATCGTAGAAATATGGCAGATCCTGCTCGCGGGCGAACTCCCGCAGCAGATCCACGTTCCGGTTCGCCTTCGCGTCCGCCGTGAATATGTAGTGGTCGGGCATGATCACGATTCCGTGCCGGTTCCAGACCCGGGCCCGGGGGCCAAACTCCCGCCGGAACACCCCGATCGTCCCCGGGCCGCACACGTCGTGCGTCATCAGGATGTCGGCGTTGACCCAGATGTTTTCTCCCGCCTCGACTCGCGCCCGCCCCGATGCCCTCGCCAGTATCTTCTCTGTCAATGTCATATGCCGGTGAAGCCTAGCCAAGGACGCCTCCGCCCGCAACAAATCAAAGCAAAGGCAATGGGGTCGCATCTATATAATTGACATTTCGCCCCTGAGCTTCGCGGCCAAGCGCTGGCGCTCCGGATCATGGGCCGGCGTCTGCGCGAGACGCTTCACCGCCTGCGCCGCCAACCGATGCTCCATGCCCGCTGTGCGCACCACATCCGCAAGCCGCAACAACCCCGCCATACGCCCGGAAAACAACGCCGCTAACATCCATTTGTAAATTATTTAGATGCGACCCCATTGAGTCTACTCGGGCGCTACCAAGGGGATGATTTGGCGCTCGAAACGCCGGAAGATCTGAAATTCCGCCTTGTCCAGCGTGAACACGCGGCAGTCACGTTTGAGCTCAGACATCCGCACCAGACAGGCGTCAGCCAGCTGCATTTGCTGGTCTCGATATCGTTCCAGCAAGCGCGCCACCAATGCGGCGTGTTCATCCAGGCGGAAGGGAACAGAGAGGATGCCTCGCTCAAGCAAAGCCAGCAGCTTGGCCGGCGTCAGGCCGGCGCGCTCCTGCAGCAAGTAGGCCGCTTCCGCCAGCACCGCCTCACAAGTCCACAGGGGCAGCGGAGCCTTCGCCCACTGCTCTTTGGACCACTCATGGTCGGCATCGCTGCGGTCGAAGAACGCGACCAGAGGCCCGGTGTCCACCAGCCACGCGGTCATCGCCCAAAGCCTTTCAGGTGTTTCTTGCTGCGAGCCAGATCACCCAGGCCGCTCTCGACGCAGCCGCATAAGTCCGCCGCCAGATCCAACGCCGACTGGGGCCGGCGCTGCCGGTGCTGCTGCAAAATGTTCCTGAGGAGGGCGGATTTTGGTTGCCGGGCCCGCTTGGCTTCGTTCTCCAGCCAGACCAGCAGCTCATCCGGCACTTTCATCGTCAGCGTTTTCATGGACGCACAGTAACACTGGTCTGGCAGCCACGCAATACCGCTGGCGCCGTCCGACCTCTTCACCTGGACCACGGCTCTGCCCGGTCGGCTGCAGGAATCGCTGACAAATCACCCGAACCGTCCGACTGCCCAGCGGGGCGGCGGCTTGCTGCAGCGCCCTGGTTCGGCGATTTGCTCATCTCACTGCTTCCGCAGTTCCTCAGAAACCGAAACGCTGAGGTTGGTGCCGATGGTGGCTGTGATCCGATAGCCCCCGCCTGCCTCGAAGTAGCCCTGCGACCCAGAATCCACGTGTTGCGTGCCCGCATCGAACACCAACCGGACGCCGGACTCGCCTTGGGGGCGAACGCGCAGCCGCTGCTCCCCGCCCGCCGGAATGATCCCCATGCGCTCCGAGAACCCGAGCCTGACACCACGATATTGCTGAGCGTGAGCGGCGACTGATTCTTGATGGTGACGATTGAAGCTCGCGAACAGCCCGAAACCGCCAAGACCGTCGCAGCCAAGATGACGAGGTTGAGAACGCGCATATGGGTCACGAGCGCCCCGGCTCACGGATGCCGGGCCAATGGCCCTGGATTGCCAACCAAGGCGCCATCCCGGTGTTGCCTGCGAGCGTTTTCTTGGGCCGCTCGATTTCTGACTCTCTTGAACCACTCTCGATTGGCTCCCAGCGCTATCCAATATCGGTCGCGTCCCTCAAAATGAATGTGCTCAATTCGCCACTCGCCGGTAAGCTGAGCATCCTCGTAGCGGATGGCGACGGTGTCAGAATCCGCGGCGAGCACCTCGTATCGCTGGGTGAATCGGTATTCGCGCAGGACTCCGCGGATGCGTGTCCGTGTGTAGGTGACTCGCAGGCGCCCGAAGATGTCGAGGAACTTGCGGCGTCGCTCGGACGTGAGCCGCTTGATGAAACGCCATCCGGCAACGGTGGGCTGGCGGTCTGAGCGCCAAGTGCCAAGCAAGCGTCTATCCGTTTTCAATGCAGGTGCAGGCATGTCAAAGCGATGCGTGTCTTGAGCCGAACAGCATAAGTCGGGGAATCTCGCTCGAGCGCAGATGCTGGGCGGGCTCGATGCGGAAGCGCCGGTCGCGGGCGCCGTTTTGGCCGGCGGCATCGCGGTAGAGGTCCAGGACGCGCAGGTTGGCTTCGTCGCCGATCGCATGGATCATGACCTGCAGGCCATGAAGGTCGGCGGCCTGCACGCGTTGGAGCATGATGCCTTCGGGGAGCATCTGGCCGACCAGCAGACCGCGGGCCTGGGGGGCGTCGGAGTAAGGTTGGAAGAAGCGCGCGGTGGACGACCCGAGGCTGCCATCGGCGAAGCCTTTAACCCCGCCGATCCGGAGCATGTCGCTGCCAAATGCGGCCCGCACGCCGGTCTTGGCCAGGATCTCCCAGGCGGCAATCGAGCGAATGGCGTAGATGCGCCTCTTCAGTTCTCCGCGTTCGAGCATGTCCGGGCAGTCTTCATGCGTTCAACTCTTTTTTGCGCTGGGGGCCCGGAGCACGTCGATCAGGAAATCGGTCAACCGCGGATGCTTGACGCCGGGGGCGCCGGGATAAACGAGCTCGCAATCGGCGCCCATGCCGCGGAGTGTTTCCTGGAGTTTCACGCCGTAGTTGGCCGTGTGGGTGGGGTCCTTCTGCGGCTGGCCGAGCGCTGGTGGCGCGCTATAGATGAGGTAGACGGGCGGGTCGTCGGCAGTGGCGTGTTCGATGGGCGAGTATTCCTTGATCCACGGCAGGACCGATTCGCGCTCGGCGAGGAACTCGGCGAAGCGGGTGTCGCGCGACTGAATGTCCTCCGGATCCATGAAACCGAATGCATGGCCGCCGTAGCGGCTGTTCGGCGTCCATTCCTTCAACTGCCGGGGATCGAGCGATGTCTGTGCGCCCGTCACGGCGGCGCACCACAGGCGCGTGGATTCGCGCGCCACGGGATCTGCGCTCTTCGGATCCGCCATGTCATCGTGAAACGCCAGCCACAAGCTCGAACACGCCCCCGCCGAACCGCCCGATGCGCCAATGCGCTCTTTGTCAATGTTCCACTCGGCGGCTTTGCCGCGGAGGAACTGCAGCGCGCGGGCGGCATCGTGGAGCGGCCATTGGACGGGCGGCTTCACGCCTGCGATCTGGGCCTGCCATGAGTAGCGGTAATTGATCGAGCAGATGGAGATGCCGGCGTCCAGGCATTGGATCACGCTGCCGACGCCGCCCTTGTCGCCGGCCACCCAGCCGCCGCCGTGAATGAACAATACCACCGGCGTGGGTTGGCCGGATCTGGCTTTGTAGAAATCCAGCACTTGTCGCTCGTGCGCGCCGTAGGGGACATTCGCGAGCGTGGGTTTCGGCAGCGGAGGCTGTACCTTTCGGACAACCTGAACCGGAGATTTCGACGCGGCAGCCGGCTTCATCTCCGGCGCCTCGGCGGCCCAACCGAGGCTGCCAAGAACCCAAAGGACCAGGAATGCGGGATGGGCTGTTCTCATACGGCGGCTATTCGCAGCGGACAAGCACACGCAATCGTTCCGCGGGCCAGGAGCGCGTCGAAACCAAGGAAATAGCCTTGCGACTCCTTGGCTTTGCCGGCGCATTCGAACCGCAGCGTGTGCTCGCCCGCGGCGAGCTTTCGCGCGCCCAGGTTGTGCGTCGTGGGCGCGAGCCCGGCATCGCACAGGTTGAGCGTGGCGATCTCCTGCCCGTCGAGCTTGACGCGATAGGTTCCGTAGTCGCGAGCGTGCCGCCCGGCGGGATGGGACGCACATCGCTGTTGCCGTTCTTCCAGTTGGGGTTGGACGACGAGGCGCGCATGGTCTCGAACGGCTTGAGTTTCTCCAGCCCGGCCAGCGGGCTGCCGGGAATGAGCTGGCCCCAGAGCGCGGGGGCGGCCAGCGCGAGGGCCAGGACGGATGCGTGGGCGGCGGTTTTCATGGCGGCTCTCTTTATACACGTTATGCGTCACCGGAGCGTGATCCAGCGGTTGGCGAGCTTGCCCTTGGTCCGTTTCAGGGCCAAGGCGATGGCTCTCGCCAGAGATCCAATCTGATGCGCTTTGAACCGCTCCAGATCATAGAACAGCACCCCACCGTGCTCCTGGCCGTTGGCGACACGTAACGCCATCCATCCCGGCAGCGTGGCGCGATCTTTGGACACCAGCGCCCGGCCGTCCTGCCAGCATGCCTCGAGCAGGACGTCGTCCGTCGCGTTGACATAGGCGCCATGCTGCCACACCGACACATGCTCGACATTCACATCCGGACACAAGCCGCGCAGAGCGTCAGCGACATCGGCTGGCACGTGCGAATCCAACAGCAACCGGGCCTTCACACGCGCAGGAAAGAGTGGTTCGGGACCAGCGTTTCCAGCTCCTGGAGCGGACGATGGCCAGCCTCGCGATCCGCCGCGATTTCGTCCGGAAAAGATCTCGAGTATGCGAGCGCTGCCTGGAGCAGCAGCTTCGGCAGGCGGAGCAGCTTGGCGGCCTTTGCGGAATCGCCGCGACAGTCATGCACCGTTTCGACGGCCAGCCAAACAGGCAGGCGAACGCCGCGCAAATAGGCCATCCGCCCCGCGGGCGTCTGCCGAAATTCGATCCCAGGATGCTGGGTCGTGCGAACGCCCTGGGCAACGAAATCGGCGCCCAGCGTGGCCGGGCTGGTCCCAAACCGCCGTGCGATCCGTTCCAGATCGAGCTTCACATCCTTATCGATGCGCAATGAAAGGGGCGTGGTTGCCATACAATGCACACATTGAAGGGCGATTCATGGGCCGTCAAGCCTCTGGAGATCCTCCATTGCTGTGACATTCAACGATCCAATCGAGCGGTTTTGCGATTCACCTGAATTTCTGATGAGAAATCCTGGTTAGGAACACATCCATAGCGGCAGAGGACTGCCGCACTCTAAGACGCTGCGCGCACGGCCCAGGCGCGTCCGAATTGGGCGTCAGCCTCGTGTGCGCAAGCCCTCTGGCGCTTTCCATAGCCGTCCGCGTGTCAACGCGCCGGCAGGATTCCTGGAACATGCTCCGTGCCGAGCCGATAAGCTGGCGGCGCCTCAAACTGTCCATCGCTGAGGATCCAGTCAAAAGTCGCATACGGGCTGCCATAGCCATTGGCGGCCGGAACGAAGATCACCCAGCCCTCCGGATCGGTCACGACAGTGTCCGGTTCGGCAATCGCGGCGCCGCGGCGGCCGTCCTCGAATTGGAAAAGCATGCCCAGGCTTGGCAGGGACGCGATCTTGAACTGAAGCAGATCGTAATTTACATCGATCCCGGCCAGCCGCTTCAAAGGCTTCGCATGGCCGTCCGGGCGCCCAAATGATCGGGGCTGATCTCGAGTGTTTTCTCGAACTCGAGGCGCGCCTTGTCGGCCTCTCCCAATCCTTGATGACCCAAGCCGGCCGCGTAATGCGCCGATGCCAGGCGCGCGCGCTGGGACTGCTGCTCGCCAAACGCGGCGAAGAAATCGATCGAGCCGCCCTCGGCCAACCGCTCGTTGCCGCTCTCAAGCAATCGATGAAAGACTTCGACCGCTTTCTCACCCTGGCCGAGCTTCTCGAGGGCGAGGGCGCGGTAGAACTGGGCATGATCGCCCCCCCGCTCTGCCGAGACGGCTTCCTGCCAGCTCTTCTTCGCCGCATCGATCTCGCCCAGGGCCTCCCAGGCGCAGCCGATCCAGTAGGCCGATTCGGAGCTCCGGCCCCCCCGGCCGCGGCGCTCGGATGGCAGGTTGTCCGGGATCCGATCCGCCGCGTCGAAATCCGCCAGCGCCTCGCGGCTGCGTCCCGCCTGCAAGTGCCTCTGCCCCCGCAACAGGTGCGCATCCGTCCAGTGCTCGGCCACGCTCAGCGAATCGCCTTCCCACACCTCGAACGCCCGGCCGCTCATCATGGCGATCGCCTCGTCATGCTTGCCCAGGACGACCTTGAGCGCGATCGCACGCGCCTGGGCATCGTCCCGAAGCGCGACGACATCCGCATGCCGTTCGAGCCGTTCGAGCCGCTTTTCCGGCTGCATGCCCGCCGCCTCGTAAAGCTGGTCGAGTTCGAAGAAATGCCGCGCATAAGGCCGCGGCAACGCCACCGCCCGCTCGAGGCTCGCAATCGCCTTGTCGAGGCTGTTCCCCTTCGCCTGATGCGAATAAGCAATCGCCAGGTTCCGATGCGCGATCGGGAACGCCGGATCCAGCGCCGCCGATCGTTCCCACAGGGCTACCGCCTCATCCGGCTGCCAGTCGAACAGGAGGTTGCCCAGATAATAATGGGCCCGCGCGTCGTCCGGATTCCGCTCGATGGCGCCGCGCAGGACCGGGATGGCCTCGGCCTGGAACGGGAAGACGTAATCCGGCGACCTCGACGCCGCGATCCGCAAATACTCGCGCTCCTCCGGCACCCGTCCCAGCTTCCCCGCAAAATAGGCCATGTAATAATAGGGCATCGGAGGCGTCCTTCCAGCTTCCCCCTCTCCCGGCCTTCGGCCACCCTCTCCCCCGCGGACCGCGGGGGAGAGGGCAGGGAGAGGAGGCACCTGGCGGTTCACTCGCCCAAGGCTCGAGCCTTGGCTCTGGGCAGCCTCTTCCCTATCGACGGCGGACTCCGCCCATTGCCGCAGCACTTTCAATCCGTCTTCCCACAGGCCGGCATCGAGATATTCGGCGGCGGTCTCTTCGATCGCGGCCGGATGCGCCTGGAGCGTCGCGACGAGAGGCTGCGCATCGCGGGCCGCGCCGGTCGCCAGCCATCGCTCGGCCATCGATCGCACATCGAGCGGATCGATCCGCCGGGCCATGGTCTGCAGGATCTCGATGGCTTCAGCCACCCGGCCCTGATGCCGCCGGATCGACGCCAGAAGATTCCAGGCGCGCAGGTTCAACGCGTTCGACTCGAGCGATCGCTCCAGATGCTCGGCAGCCGCCGTGAAATCGCCCCGCCGACAGTCGATCTCGGCCAGCTCGAAATATGCGGCCCCCCGCCAGGCGGCGCTCCACGTCGCCCGGTAAAACGACGCAAACGCCTCGTCGATCTTGCCCTGAGCCTCGAGCGCCAGCCCGAGGTAATACATCGGCTCGCCATCCTTGGGCGCGGTGTATTGCGCCGTCAGCCGCTCGAGCGCCTTCCGCAAATGCTGTTCCGCCGCAGCATAGCGCGCCTTCTTCAGCAAGCGGATTCCCATCGCCGTGTTCACGCGGACGTCCCCGGCATCGCGCCGGAGTGCCTCCTCCCAGTAGGGCTCGGGCTCGAGGGTCGCGTGATGGAACTGCTCGATCCGCAAGCCCGCCAGATAGAGCTCTTCGACCGTCGAGATGTCCCTCGGCGGCTGCGGCGTCTCGACCGGTTCGGGCTGGGGCTCCTGCTTGCGATCGACTGGCGCATACGCCACCAACTCGCGTCCGCCCGCCGACAACGATGCCCGCAAATCCTTCTCCGTCACACCTTCGGGGAGCGAGAGGGTTCGAACGCAAGGCCGGCCGGGATCGATCGCGACGATTTCCTCGAAGATCGCCTTGCCTCGAGCCTCGAGCCGCGCCGTGGCGGCCGCGTAGGCCGCCGTCGCGTGAAATCCCACCCGCACCTTCCGTTCCGGAAGCACCTCGAGCTCGACCGCGCCATCGAGGTTGGCATTCTTCACTCCGCCGATCTCGCGGAACGGGTACCAGTAGATCGAGAACGATTTCGCCTCGTAGGGCTGCAGCCAGCTATAGTCCGGCTGGTTGTCCGAATACGCCCCCACCATCAGCTCGATATACGGCCCGTCTTCATCGGTCAGAATCTTGTCCCACATCCGGCCCCGAGGGCCGTTGCCCCACGTCCACAGCTTCTTGCCCGGCACCACATGGTGGTCGGCCACGCTGAGCAATCCCGCTCGCTTTCCATGATCGTAGCCGGCCATGAAATCGCTGTCGTAATTCCATGCGAACATCGAGTTGGCGGCGATGTGATTCCGGTACCAGCTCACGTCCATCCCCGCCGTGAAATCCGCCCCTCCATACCGCGTGGTCGCGATCGGCCATGTGGTGAACTCGCGCTTGTGATGGTGGGTGACGAACTGGGTGCTGGGCGGGAAGATGACCTGATAATCCTCGGTCGCATGGACGGCCACGTTGGCGAAGCAGAGCATCGTGTTGACCACAGGCATGCGGTTGACAATCCGCAGAGAGGCCTCGAGATACGATCGTCCCGGCCGCAGCGTATACCCCACCGCCCACCGCATCCGGTGCCGCAGCTCGAGCTCACCCACCCACACCGTCCGGCTCCCGTCATCCCGCTGCTCGATCCAATGCTGGACCGGGATGAACGTGGTCGCCCGGTGGTGATGGGGGATGTTCCACTCGACGCCGCCGGAGATCCAGGCCCCGATCAGGCCGATCAGCGCCGGCTTGATCACGTGCTGCCGATAGAGGAAGTGGTATCCGTTGCTCTTGTCCACCCCTTCAAAGATGCGTCCCCCGATCTCGGGGAGCAGGCCGATCCGGAGATATTCATTCTCCAGCCACACCATCCGATACCGCTGGTCCGCTTTCTCGCCGGTCAAGGTGTCATAGAGCGGATAGGGATAGACCCGCCCCTCGGCCCCTTGCGAAGCTCGTCCGAAAAAGAACATCGGGTTCTTCTCGGGCTCGCCGGCTCGGTAGGTCGGGATGACAACGTCCTCCTCGCACACCTGGACGGCCGATCCCCAGACCCCCGCGGCTCCCATGGCCAGGCCCAGCCAAAGAGCGATCCCGCTCGGCAATCCAAACCGGATCCGCAGACATCGTCCTCTCGTGTTCATTGGCGCCCAGTCAACCACCTCGCGCGATTCCCGACAAGCTCCGGCGCGCGGCGGAGCGCGCGCCCTACCTGGCAAGCCGAAAGCTGAAAGGTAGGGCGGACCACTCCGTGGGCGCCGCACGGCAGGCCCTTGCATCAGGCCCGGCAGCGCTCTCGCCAAAACCGGCAGCAATGGTTGCGCAGACCCCTCGACACAGATCGGACGAAAAGGGAATCAGAGACTTTGCAGGGATTCTTAGGCTTTGGTCACTCGATCGCGCTCACGATCTTCGCCACGCCGGCCGAGTATTCCTTCGTTTCAAGCTGCCCGCCGCAGCCGAAGCTCGCCCAGCCGAATCGGAGGTTTTCAAAGGGGCCGAAAACCAGCTCGTGCTGCCGCGACTCAACCGATTGCAGGCCCTCGAAACGAAGGATCAACGCGATCAACTCCGTGTATGACCCGCCCCGGAATGTAGCCGCGACATCAGCGCCGAGCGGGCCAGGACCGTTGAATGGAGTCCAACGAATCGGCGTTGCCTGGGCCGCATGATATCCAAAATGGAAAGCAAGTCACAACAAGGAACCTGTCACCATATCCTCACCCTCGTCCACAGCAGCCGTCGTTCAAATCCTCGACCGGACATTCCGCTTGCACCGGGCGCTCGAGATATGGAACGGTTACCGTCAAAAACCGATTATGATCACTTCACCCCGCTCTATATCGCGCCCGGTTTCTCGGCGGGCTTTTCTGCGCCAATCGGGGGCCGTCGTTGCATCGGCAGCCGCTCTCTCGTCCGCTGCGACGGGTGTGTTCGCTGCCGGGGCCGGCCGCCTAAGGGTGGGCTTGATCGGATGCGGCGGGCGGGGGACCGGCGCGGTGACCCAGGTGCTCCGCGCCTCGCCCGACCAACCGATCGTCCTGTGGGCCATGGCCGACCTTTTCCGCGATCGCCTCGAGGCCAGCTACCAGATGCTCGCCGGAGGGGCCGAAGGACGATACGACCGCGACAGCTTCCGCACGTTTGCCCCCCAGCTCGAGGTGCCTCCGGAGCGCAGGTTTGTCGGATTCGACGCCTTTCGGCAACTGCTGGAAACGGAGGTGGACCTGGTCATCCTGGCAACGCCCCCGGGGTTTCGTCCGCGCCATTTCGAGGCGGCGGTCCGGGCGGGCAAGCACGTGTTCATGGAGAAGCCCGTCGCGGTCGATCCGGCCGGCGTGCGGATCGTAATCCAGGCGGCCCGGGAGGCCCGGCAGAAGGGCCTCTCGGTGGCCGCCGGCACCCAGCGCCGCCACCAGAAGCACTACGTCGAAATCATCCAGCGCATCCACGACGGCGCGATCGGCGAAATCGTCAGCGCCGCCTGCTACTGGAACTCGGCCGGCAAGCTCTACGCCGAGCCGAAGCCGCCGGGCATGAGCGACATGGAATGGCAGTGCCGCACGTGGTATCCGCACTGCTGGCTGTCCGGCGACCATATCGTCGAGCAGCACGTCCACAACATCGACGTCATCAACTGGGCGCTGCGCGCGCACCCCGTGTCCGCCGCCGGCCAGGGCGGACGCCAGGTCCGCCAGGGCGGTGATATCTGGGACCATTTCGCCATCGAGTACGAGTACCCCGGCGGGATCCGGGCCGCCAGCTACTGCCGCCAGATCCCCGGCTGCAGCGACCGCGTCTCGGAGCGGATCGTCGGGACCCGCGGGCTCGCGCAGCTCGACGGCAGCAGCGGCTTCATTCAGGGCCCGCAAGCGTTCCGGTCCGCCCGATCCCCCAACCCGTACCTGCAGGAGCACATCGATCTGATCCGGAGCATCCGCCAGGGAGAGGCGCTGAACGAGGGGCTCGCCGTTGCGGAGAGCTCGCTGACCGCCATCATCGGGCGGATGAGCGCTTACACCGGGCAGAATGTGGGCTGGGACTGGGCGCTGAACGAGTCCCGGTTGGATCTGATGCCGGCGCGGCTGGAGTTCAAGGACCTGCCGCCGCTGGTCATCCCCACGCCGGGCCGGACTCCGCTGGCCTGAATTTGTTGCTGCGAACTGGCCGAGATTATGTGAAAAATCCGGCCGATATGATTTCGCTGCAACGATTGTTGGGCAAAGACGAGCGCTTTTTCGACCTGCTCGAAGCCAGCGCGCAGCAGGCGCACCAAAGCGTCGGGGCGCTGATCGAGCTGCTGCGCGCGCCGGACGGGCGCCAGAAGCTGGACGAGCTGATCCATCGACGGCGCCGGGAAAAGGAGATCACCGAGGAGATCACGACCCGCCTCTGCAACACGTTCATCACGCCGCTCGAACGCGAGGACATCGAATCTCTCTCGACGGCGCTCTACAAGATTCCCAAGACGATCGAGAAGTTCAGCGAGCGGATGCTGGTCGCCCGCGAGAAGCTGCAGTCGAGCGATTTCGCGGACCAGATCCGCCTGCTCGAGTCGGCCACCGGCATCCTCGAGCGGATGGTGGGGCTGCTGCGGCAGCGCCCGCGGATCGAGTCGGTCCGGGAGCTCAACGAGCAGCTCCAGCACTGCGAAGGCGAGGCCGACAAGCTCATGGTCGATCTCCTGCGCGACCTCTACAGCGGGCGGCACGACCCCCTCCGGGTGATCATCCTCCGCAACCTCTACGAGCTGCTCGAGAAGGTCATCGACCGCTGCCGCGATGCCGGCAACATCGTCTTCCATATCGTGCTGAAGTATTCGTGACATCTCCCGATCCCGCATGCTCCTAGTCCTCACGGTCCTCGTCTTCGCGCTGGTGTTCGAGTACATCAACGGCTTTCATGACACCGCCAACTCGATCGCCACGGTGGTATCGACGAAGGTGCTGTCGCCGCGCCAGGCGGTCCTCCTGGCCGCCGGGTTCAACCTGATCGGTGCGCTGGCGGGCACGGCGGTGGCCACCACGATCGGCCAGGGGCTGGTCGACACCGGCTTCGTGCGGCTTTCGACGCTGCTGGCGGCCCTGCTGGCGGCAAGCCTGTGGAACCTGCTGACCTGGTGGCTGGGCCTGCCTTCGAGCTCGAGCCACGCTCTCATCGGCGGCCTGTGCGGCGCCACCCTGGCCACGGCCAACCTCGACTGGTCCGTCATCCACTGGATCACCCGCAATCCGGCCACCGGCCAGGCAGCCGGGCTTTGGCCCAAGGTGGTCCTGCCCATGGTCACGTCCCCTGTCCTGGGGCTTCTGGTCGGATTCGTCATCATGGGGCTGCTGCTCGTGGCTCTGCGCCAGTGGCGGCCGGCATCTGTCAACGCCGTCTTCGGCCGGCTCCAGCTCGTCAGCGCATCGTTCATGGGCTTCAGCCACGGGTCGAACGACGCCCAAAAGACCATGGGCATCATCACGCTCACGCTCTTCACCGCCACCCAGGGCGGCGTCTTGAACGATCTCCCCTATCTCCTCGGATTTCTTCGCGTCGACCAGTTCGCGGTGCCGATCTGGGTCAAGGTCGCGTGCGCCCTCACGATGGCGGCGGGCACTGCCGCCGGCGGCTGGCGCATCATCCAGACCCTGGGCCATCGGATGGTCAAGCTCCAGCCAATCCACGGCTTCGCAGCCGAGACCACCGCCGCCGCCATCATCCAGGCCGCCAGCCACCTGGGGATTCCCCTCTCCACCACTCACATCATCTCCGCCTCGATCATGGGGGTTGGCGCCACCAAACGGCTCAGCGCCGTCAAGTGGGGCATCGTCCATCGCATGGTGTGGGCGTGGATCCTCACCATCCCGCTGACGGGCCTGTTCGCCTTCCTGGTGGTCCGGATCTTCGCGGCCATGTCGTGAGCCCCGCGCGCCCGGAGCAGGAGGGGGGCCATCGATCCCGCTTGCCACCGGATGCTCTCCATTCCAGAATGGCCTGCAACCGTTCAGCCATGCGACGGTTCCAGCGTATGAGAAACTCGATTGCGATGTTGAGAATGGGCGCCGGGGCCGCCTTGATTTTGCTGGCGGGATGCCACCGGCATTCGGAGCCCGTCGCCGCGCCATTGCTGCCCGCGGCATCGGTGCGCGTCCATACGATCACCAACGCGGTCCGGATCGCCACGGAGGAAGTGCTGGGGACGGTTCGGCCCCGGTTGAGCGCCGTGATTGCGGCCCAGATCAGCGGCGCGCTGGCGACGTGCGAGGTCGTGCCCGGCCAGGCGGTCAAGGCCGGCCAACTGCTCGCCACGCTCGATGCGCGTGAGATCCAGGCCCGCCTCGATCAGGCCCAGGCCGTCCGCGAGCAGACGCGGCGCGACATTGCCCGGTTCGATCGTCTGCTGGCTCAGGAGGCGGTGACCCAGCAGGAATACGATGCGGTCAAGGCGCGCGAGCGGGTCGCCGAAGCGGCGGTTCAGGAGGCGCAGACCATGCAGGGCTACACGCGGATCCTGGCGCCATTCGACGGCGTGATCACCCGAAAGCTCTCCGACGTCGGCGACCTGGCCACGCCCGGGCGGCCCCTGTTCGAGATGGAGAATCCAGCCGCGCTCAGGCTCGAAGCCGACGTGCCCGAGGCGCTCGTCGCCAAAATCCAGCTCGCCGACCGCCTTCAGGTGCGGATCCCCGCCGCGCCCGCCAGCCTCGAGGGCGCGGTGGCTGAGATCGCGCCTGCGGCCGATCCCCAGAGCCGCACGTTCCGGATCAAGATCGACCTGCCGCCCGCTCCGGGCTTGCGGAGCGGGCAGTTCGGCCGGGTCGCCGTCCCTGTCGCCGAGGTGTCCGCCCTCGGGCTGCCGGCTGCCGCTGTGGTGCAGCGGGGCCAGCTCGAGATCGTGTTTGTCGCGCAGGAGCAGCGGGCCCGCATGAGGCTGGTCAAGACGGGCAAGCGCTGGGGCGACCGGATCGAGATCGTGGCCGGGCTGGAGGCGGGGGAGACCGTCGTGGTGGAAGGCGGCGAGGCGCTGGCGGATGGGCAGCCGCTGGAGGTCCGGCCATGAGCCAGCCCCCGGCCTGGTCCGGCCACGCTCCCATGGGCATGGCCGGCCGTCTTGCGCGGGCGTTCATCGACTCGAAGCTGACCCCGCTGATCGTTCTCGTATCGGTTCTGCTGGGGCTGGGCGCGGTGGCGCTTCTGCCCCGCGAGGAGGAGCCCCAGATCAAGGTGCCCATGATCGACGTGCTGGTGTCGATGCCGGGCGCCAGCGCCAAGGAGGTCGAGGAGCGCGCCATCCGGCCGATGGAGAAGCTCCTGTGGGAGATCCCCGGCGTCGAATACCTTTACTCGACCGCCAGCCCCGGCCAGGGCATGGTCATCGTCCGCTTCTTCGTTGGCCAGGAGGTCGAATCCAGCCTGGTCAGGCTCAACCAGAAGCTCCAGATGAACTTCGACCGGATCCCGCACGGCGTCTCGTTCCCGATGATCAAGCCGCGGTCGATCGACGATGTGCCGATCCTGGCGCTGACCTTTCACGGGAAGCGATACGATCACCTGGCCCTCCGGCGGCTGGCGGCCCAGGTGGACGATGCCGTGAAGCAGGTGTCGCAGGTGGCCGAGACGATGGTGATCGGCGGCGCGCGCCGCCAGGTTCGCGTCCTGCTCGATCCGGTGCGCCTGGCCTCGCGCAACCTCAGCCCCGCCGGCCTCATCCCCATGCTCCAGCAGGCCAACCGCCAGTACATCGCCGGCACGCTCACCTCCACCAACCGCGAGATTGTCATCGAGACCGGCGGATTCCTCGCCTCGGCCGAGGAGGCCGGCAACGTCGTGATCGGCGTGTTCGGCGGCAAGCCCGTCTACCTGCGCGAGGTGGCGGACATCGTCGATGGCGCCGAAGAGCCCTCGCAATACGTCCTGTTCGGCCGCGGCCGAGCTCGGCCGGGCCCCATCGAGGAGCAGCCTGCGGTGACGCTGACGGTCGCCAAGCGCCCCGGCGCCAACGCCATCGACGTGGCCCGCCAGGTCCTGCGCAAGGTTGACCTGCTCCGGGGCCGGATCATCCCTGCCGACGTCGAGGTCTCTGTCACCCGGCATTACGGGGAGACGGCAGCCGAGAAATCCAACGAACTGCTCCTGCACATGCTGCTGGCCGTGGCCGGCGTGTCGGCGCTCATCCTCCTGGTCCTGGGCTGGCGAGAGTCCATCGTGGTCGCCATCGCCATCCCCGCCACGCTGGCGCTCACTCTTCTGGTCTTCTACCTGTACGGCTACACCCTCAACCGGATCACGCTCTTCGCGCTGATCTTCTCGATCGGGATCCTCGTCGACGACGCGATCGTGGTCATCGAGAACATCGTGCGGCATCAGCATCTGCCTTCGAATCGCGGCCGCCGGTTCTTCGAGGTGGCCATCGAGGCGGTGAGCGAGGTGGGCAACCCCACCGTTCTCGCCACATGGGCGGTGATTGCTGCGATTCTGCCCATGGCGTTCGTGGGAGGGCTCATGGGCCCCTACATGCGCCCCATCCCCGTCGGCGCCAGCGCGGCCATGCTCTTCTCGCTGGCCATCGCGTTCGTCGTGACCCCGTGGGCGGCGGTCCGCATCCTCAAGGCCGTCCGCGCGGAGGGCGCCGCGCCGGGCGGCCCGCCGGACGGGCCGCCGGCGCAGGCCGCCCACGGCCACTTTGCGCACGAGGAAGACTGGTTCACGCGGCTCTACCGGCGGATCATGGGGCCGCTGATCGGCCATGCGTCCTGGCGCGGCCTTTTTCTCGGCGCAATCACCATCCTGCTGCTGGGCGCGATGGCACTGGTCGGCATCGGCTGGGTCAAGGTCAAGATGCTCCCGTTCGACAACAAGAGCGAGTTCCAGGTCATCCTCAACATGCCCGAGGGGAGCTCGCTCGAGCGGACGGCGCAGGCAGCCCGCGAGATCGCCGCCGTCGTGCGCGCCGAGCCCGAGGTGACCGACTACCAGGTCTACGTGGGCGCCGCGGCCCCCTTCAATTTCAACGGGCTGGTCCGGCACTACTTCATGCGCCGCGGCGCCCACATCGCCGACATCCAGGTCAACCTGCTCCCCAAACACGAGCGCAGCGCCCAAAGCCACCAGATCGCCTCGCGCGTCCGGCCCGCCGTGACGCGGATCGCCCGGCAATACGAGGCGCGCGTTGCGGTGGCGGAGGTCCCCCCGGGCCCGCCCGTTTTGCAGACGCTGGTCGCAGAGATCTACGGGCCCACCGAGGAATCCCGCCTGGCCCTGGCCCGGCGCGTGCGCGATATCTTCCAGTCCACCGACGGGGTTGTGGATGTCGACTGGTACGTCGAAGCCGACCAGCCCAAAGCGCGCCTCGTCATCGACAAGGAGAAGGCCGCCCTTCACGGCATCAGCGCCGAGACGATCTCCCAGACGCTCCGCATGGCGGTGGCCGGCCAATCGGTCGATCTGGTCCACCTCCCGCGCGAGAAGGAGGATGTGGACCTGGTCTTCCAGCTGCCGCGCTCGGCCCGGACCTCGCCGGAGGAATTGCTGGGCCTTCGGGTGCGTTCCGGGGACGCCAACGCGCTGCCCGAGCCGGGCGCGATGGGCCAGCCCCCGCTGATCCCCCTGCGCGAGCTGGTCCGCATCAAGCAGATGACGGCCGACAAGAGCATCTACCACAAGAACCTGCTTCCGGTCACCTACGTGATCGGCGACGTGGCTGGCGCGGTCGAAAGCCCCGTGTACGCCATTCGGCAGATGAACCGCGCGCTTCGAGAGATCGATCCGCGCGAGTTCGGCGGCACGGCGGCGGCGCTTCCGATCTTCAACGCGCGCCTCCCCTTCACCGGCCTCGAGCCGGCCCTCAAGTGGGACGGCGAATGGCACATCACGATCGAGGTTTTCCGCGACCTCGGCCTGGCGTTCGCGGCCGTGCTGGTCATCATCTATGTCCTGATGGTTGGCTGGTTCCGATCGTTCCTGACCCCCCTGATCGTCATGGCCGCCATCCCGTTCTCGCTGGTCGGCATCATGCCCGCCCACGGGCTGATGGGCGCGTTCTTCAGCGCCACATCGATGATCGGCTTCATGGCCGGCGCCGGGATCGTCGTCCGCAACTCGATCATCCTGGTGGATTTCATCGAGCAGCGCGTGGCCGAGGGCCTGCCCCTGGCGGAGGCGGTCGTGGACGCCGGGGCCGTCCGGTTCCGGCCGATGCTCCTGACCGCGCTGGCCGTGGTTGTCGGCGCCTCGGTCATCCTGTTCGATCCCATCTTCCAGGGCCTGGCCATCGCGCTCATGGCCGGCGAGATCGCGTCCCTCTTGATCAGCCGGATGGCGGTCCCGGTCCTGTATTACATGGCGCATTGCCGCGCTCGCTAGCCGTTCTTGCCAAGCGGGCTGGCATTGGCTACTGTTGCCGCCAGTCACCGGTGGGACCGGTGCAGAGCGGCAATCCCCCGCCGGCGAGGCTCCAGGGGGAATCGCATCCCGTTTATGCCCGAATCATATCTGCAAAACCTGCTGGCCGATCGGATCGGCGGACCGCTCTACGGCAAGTCCTCCACGATCTACAAGTTCGAGAAGATCAAACGCGCCAAACGGGCCGCTCGAGCCGCCCATCCCGACACCATGCTGATCGACATGGGGGTGGGCGAGCCCGATGAGATGGCCTTTCCGGAAGTGGTCGAGACCCTGGCCCAGGAAGCCCGAAAACCGGACAACCGCGGCTACGCGGACAACGGGGACCAAGTCCTGAAAGAGGCCGCCGCCCGCTACCTCGAGCGGGTCTGCGGCGTTGCGGGCGTCAACCCCGACACGGAGATCCTCCATAGCATTGGCAGCAAGGCCGCCTTGTCCATCCTGCCCAAGGTCCTGGTCAATCCCGGGGATTTCGTCCTCATGACCACTCCCGGATACCCGGTTTTTGGCACCCATGCGCGCTATCTGGGCGGCAACGTGTTCAGCATCCCGCTGGTCGAAAGCAACGCGTTTCTGCCCGACCTCGAGACCGTCCCGGCCGAGGTCCTGGCCCGGGCCAAGGCCCTGGTGCTCAACTACCCGAACAATCCAACCGGAGCCAGCGCCACCCCGGAGTGCTTCTCGCAGGTGGTCGAGTTCGCGCTGAAGAACCGGCTCGCGGTGATCCACGACGCAGCCTACGCGGCCCTGGTCTATGAGGGCCGCCCCTTGAGCTTCCTGGCAACGCCCGGCGCCAAGGAGGTCGGCGTCGAGCTCCACTCGGCCAGCAAAAGCTTCAACATGACCGGCTGGCGCTGCGGCTTTGTCGCCGGCAACGAGCTCCTGGTCCGCGCCTATGGCGACGTCAAGGACAACTCCGATTCCGGCCAGTTCCTGGCCATTCAGCACGCCGCCGCCTACTGTTTCGACCACCCGGAGATCACCGAGCAGATCGCCGCCAAGTACTCGCGCCGCATGGACGGCCTCGTCCAGGTGCTGCAGCGGCTGGGCTTCCGCGCCCGGAAACCTCGAGGCTCGTTCTTTCTTTACGTGCCTGCGCCCAAGGCGGCCATCCTGCCCGGCCAGCCGGAGACCGCCTTCCGCTCGGCGGAGGAGGTGTCCCACTGGCTGATCACCGAGAAGCTCATCTCGACCGTGCCCTGGGACGACGCAGGCGCTTACCTGCGCTTCAGCGTCACTTTCGAAGCCTGCGGGGAATCCGGCGAGCAGGCCGTGCTGGCCGAGCTCGCAAGCCGGCTCGGCGACGTGACATTCCGGTTTTGAAATGATCGTTGACACGACAGGCGCGACACGCGATAAGTTACGTTCTTTATTTGAATTTGAATTATGTATGCGGTAGTACAGACAGGCGGAAAGCAATACCGGGTCAAGTCGGGCGACACCCTCGAGGTGGAACGATTGGCGGTGGAGGCCGGGCAGCCGGTCTCTTTCGACCAGGTATTGCTTGTGAGCGATGAAGGCAAGGTCACGGTGGGCTCCCCCACGATCCCGCAGGCGGTGGTGGTCGGGGATGTCCTCGAGCACATCCGCGGTCCAAAGCTGATCGCGTTCAAGATGCGGCGGCGGGAAGGATACCACCGCAAGGTCGGCCACCGCCAGGAGCTGACCGTGGTCAAAATCAAAGAAATCAAGGTTTCCTGATATGGCACACAAGAAAGGTCAAGGCAGCAGCCGCAACGGGCGCGATTCCAACAGCCAGCGGCTCGGCGTCAAGCATTTCGGCGGCGAACTTGTCAGCCCCGGCAGCATTCTTGTCCGCCAGCGCGGCACCAAGTTCGTCGCGGGACGCAATGTCGGCACCGGCCGCGATTGGACCCTCTACGCGAAGGTTGCTGGCCGCGTCATGTTCGACAAGAACAGCAAGCGCATTAATGTTCTGCCCGAGGAAAAAGCCGCCGGCTCGAACTGATCCACCGCGAGATTTCATGGGCGAGGACACTCACCTCGCCCTTTTTTTTCGGCATGTTCATTGACGAAGTCAGAGTCTTCGCCCAGGGCGGCCATGGCGGGCGCGGGTGCGTCGCGTTCCAGCGGGAGATGTTCCGCCCCAAGGGAGGGCCGAGCGGCGGCAACGGCGGCCATGGCGGGAGCGTGATCCTCGAGGCCGATCCCGGCATCAACAACCTCATCGCGCAGCTCTACCAGCCGCGCCTCATCGCCACTCGCGGCCGGCACGGCATGGGCAAAGGAATGGACGGCCATGCGGGCGCCGATCTCGTCGTCAAGGTCCCCTGCGGCACCTTGGTCTGGACGCTGCCCGATCGGATGCCCCCGCCCGAGGCGCCCGCCGCCGGCCCCCATCCCACGGCTGCTCTGCCGCTCTCGACCGCCCGGCGCTCCCCTTTCCCGGCCTCGATCCGCCCCGTCCCCGAGGCAGCTCCGGCCGGCCGGCCTGACTTCCGCTCGCCGCCCAAAGCCTCCGGGGGGCAAATCGTCGCCGATCTCACCCAGCCCGGCCAGCGCTTCGTCCTGTGCAAGGGCGGGCGAGGCGGCCTGGGCAACCGCAACTTCGCCACCTCCCGACGGCAGGCGCCCCGATTCGCCCAGCCAGGCGAGCCCGGCGACGAAGGCCATTTCCTCTTCGAGCTGCGCATGATGGCCGACGTCGGCCTCGTCGGATTTCCCAACGCCGGCAAATCCACGCTGCTCGGCGCGATCTCTCACGCCCGGCCCCGGATCGCCCCCTACCCGTTCACCACTCTGCACCCGCAAGTCGGGATCGTCGAGTACGCCGATTTCCGCCGGATCACGGTCTGCGATGTCCCCGGCCTGCTCGAGGGCGCCCACCGCAACATCGGCCTCGGCCATGCCTTTCTCCGCCACATTCAGCGGTGCCGGATGCTGGTCATCCTGCTGGACATGGCTGGCGCCGACGGCCGGTCTCCCTGGGACGATTACCGATGCCTGCTGCGCGAGCTCGAGATCTTCGATCCTGAACTGGTCGCCAAGCCCCGCCTGCTCGCCGCCAACAAGATCGACGAGCCCATCGCCGCAACCCACCTGCGCCGGTTCAAACGCCGCGTGCCTCGAACCCCCGTCCTCTCCATCTCGGCCGCATTCGGCCAGGGCCTGCCGGACCTCCTCGAAGCCATCCGCCGGATCATCGACGCCCCGCCATCGACATAATCTCACCGGCCCAATCGCTCCCTCCATTCACGGTAGTCGCTCGGAGTATCCATGTCTTCCAGGACCGACGGCCGGTCCGTTTCGATCTCCTGGACGTCCTCGGGATGGGCGCGGAGCAGTCCTCGCAATCCCAGGCCATCATGGCTGCGCAGGATCTCGTCGCGATGCCGCGCAGCCACCAGGATGGGATGTCCGCGGCGTCCTTTGTGAACCGGCACCACGATCCCCCGCCCTCCTGCCGCGAACTTGTCCGCGAGCCGGTCGATCGTCTCAGGATCGAGCCCGGGCTGGTCGCCCAACACGATCACAACGGCCTGCCAATGCGATGGCAGCGCCTGAAGCCCGAGGCGCACCGAATCGAGCATGGCCGCCGCCGGATCTGGATTCAGCACCCAGGTCAATGTCCGCCCCTGGAGGGCTTGTCTGAGCCGCTCGATTTCGGCCCCCGCCACAATTGCGACCGGCGCCGCCGTGCTGGCCAGGACCGCATCGATCACCCGCGCAATCACCGCCCGCCCTCCCAGCGGCAGCAGCAGCTTCGGCCGCCCCATCCGCGACGATCGCCCCGCCGCCAGCACTACAGCCGCGATCGGGCCCCGGCCCGCCTCGGGCGCACCGGGATCCCCGTTCGGCTCCGAGCAGCGGCGCGTCTCCATGGCTCGAATTCCGTCTGTCAACGCTCGGGCGGTACCCTGCCCGGTTGGGGCCTTCGAGGCAGCCTGCCCCGCCGCACCGCGATCAGCTCCGCCACGATGCTCGCTGCGATTTCCGGAGCCGTCACCGCCCCAATATCCAATCCGATCGGCGCATGCACGCAATCGAGCTGCTCGGCCGTCGCGCGTCCGGACCGGATGAACTCCTCCCGCATCCACGCGGCCTTGCGCCGGCTGCTGATCATGCCGACATAGGCGCTGGGGCGCCCCAAGCACGAGGCCAATGCCTCCGCATCGTGGCGGTGCCCTCGCGTCACGATCACCACGTAGGTGCAATCGTCCATCGGATACCGATTCATGCCTTCCGCAATCCCGCCGCAACGGACCGCGATCCGATCCGGAAACCGTGTGGGCTGCGCAAACGCGGGCCGGTCATCCAGGACGGTCACCTCGAACCCGACTCGATCCGCCTGCCAGGCCACCGCCTGACCCACGTGGCCGCCTCCGACAACCAAAAGCTGCGGGGGCGGCGCCAGCGGCTCGACCAGCACCCCGCTTGCCTCGGCGGTCGGACTGCCCCCCGGCTTCTCCTCGATCCACAAGGCCGTCTCCGCCTCGAGCGCCCCGGCCATCGCCGCACACCCGGGGAATCCAGATTCGGCCGGAAGATCGGCTGCATCCACATATCGAACATGGGTGAGCACCTTCTCCTCAGCGCGCACGGCGGTGAGAAGAACGCCTCGCCCGCGGCTTCGGCAGGCGTCGGCCGCCTCTCTCCATGCAGCCTCGTGCCGGTGCGCCAGCGGATCCACCAGCACCCGCATCCGGCCGCCGCACACCGGCTGCTCGCCTTCGGCATCCCGCCCTTCCATCGCAAAGTCGAAAACCATGGCGCGATCCGATCGAACGCTCTCCGGCACCCGCCGCAGCGCCTCGACCTCCACCAGCCCGCCGCCGATGCTCCCTTCGATCCGTCCGTCGGGGATCCCAATGGCACGCGTGCCGGCCGGGCACGGCGCGGATCCTTCGGTCCGGAGGACGACGAGCTGCGCCGCAGGCAGGCCGGACTCGAGGATCTCGATCATGCGCTGGTAGATCCCGGCCGGTCCCCGCCGATTCTCGGTCCTGTTCATGGGCGAGGATCGGGAGAGAGGCCGCCCGGCAGCGATATGCATTGCGGGAGCCGGCGGGGGCCCGGCCCCCCGCCTGCCCCGGCGGCGCGGGCAGGCCGGACGGGGCGGCGCCAGCGCGAGAGGCTATGCCGGCAGCCGGATCGGCAGCGCATGGATCCTGTGCCCCGTTGCATGATACACCGCGTTGGCGATGGCCGGCGCCACGGCAATGATCGGCGTCTCCCCGCCCCCCGCGCTCGCCAAGTCCGGCCGATCCAGCAACTGAATATCCAGCTCCGGAAGATCGCTCATCCGCGGCGGCCCGTAATCGCCAAACCGCGGGTTCAGCATCCGTCCCTCCTTGAAACGCATCTCCTCGCGCAAGGCCGGCCCCAGCCCCATCAGAATGCAGCCCTCCACCTGCGCGCGGAGATTGTCCGGATTCAGGATCGCACCGCATTCGAAGACCTCGCAGATCCGGCGCACGATGATCCGATGGTTCTGGGCCGGATCGATGGCAATCTCGACGCCCGTGGCGACCACCGATCCCTTCTCCGTCCCGCAGGCCAGCCCATACCCCACGCCCTCCGGCGGACGCGACTTCATTCGCTCCGCCCACCGGAACCGCCGCGCCATCTCTTCGAGCACGGCTCGGATCCGGGGGTTTTCGAGGTGGGCCAGCCGGAACTCCAGCGGGTCCGCCTTCGCCGCGGCGGCCAGCTCGTCCATGAATGCTTCGCGCGCAAAATTGTTGGCCACCGCCGCCAGGGCGCGATAGGACCCCTGACGCAACGGGGGATCCGAAGGCACATACCGGCAGCGGGTTTTGCCTGCGCGATAGGGGGTGTCCACGGCCGCTCCACCCGAATTGATATTCACGAAATGCCACGACGCCAGCCGCCCCTGGCGGTCCAGGCTGGCCTCGATCTCGATCACCGCCGCCGGCCGAAAATAGGCCCAACTGAACTCTTCCTCGCGCGTCCAATGGACCAGGACCGGGCGCCCGGCCGCCCGGGCCAGGCGGGCGGCCTCGATCGCCGCTTCCCCCGTGTGTTTGCCCCCAAATCCACTCCCAAAATCCGGCACGACGACCCGGACCCGGTCGCTGGTTAGGCCCAGAGCCCGCGCCAGCTCGCTGTGGTAGCCAAAAGGATTCTGGGTTCCCGCCCATACCGTCAGCCGATCGCCCTCCCACTCCGCCAGGGCCGCGCGCGTCTCCAGCGGCGCATGTTGAACATACGCGGTCCGGTAAGTCTGCCGGAGCAGGGACGCCCCTGCATCGAGGTCCGCCGCAAACGGATTCGCTGGCACACCCCCCGAGGCGCGCCGGCGAAGATAGTCGTAGACATCGTCGCTCGAAGGATGCGGCGCCGGCGCCCACTCGGCCGTTCGCTCGATGGCCGCCAACGCCTCGCGCGATCGCTGTTTCGTTGGCGCCGCCACTCCCACGAACGACCCGTCCCTCACCGCCACGACCCCGGGCATCGCCTGAGCCATCGTCAAGTCCACCGATCCCAGCCGCGCGCCATACGATGGAGCCCGCAACACCTTTCCATAGAGCATCCCCGGCCGGGTCAAGTCCGACGGGAACCGATGCGCGCCCGTGATCAAATCGCGGCCGTTGGGGCGCCCGACCGATGTCCCCAGCACCTTCCACTCCCGAACCGGCGTCACCTCGACGTTGGCGGGTATCGCCTCGTCGAATGCCACGGCGAAATCGCCTTCTCCCGCCAGGACCGCGTAGCTGAGCCTTCGGCCGGTCGCCTCTTCGACGATTTCCCCGTCGCGCGCGCGGACGGCGGCCGGGGCAACCTGCCATCGCCGAGCGGCCAGCCGCTCCAGGATCCGCCGAGCCGCAGCCGCCCCTTGCCGCACCGCCGGCACCGTCGACGGCGTCGTCCGGCTGCCCGCCGTGATTCCGTCATCCGGCGTGAGCCTGGTGTCGGCCATGACCATTTGGATGCGGCCGGCTGGCACCCGCAACTCCTCGGCTGCGGCCTGCGACAGCTCGGCCCGAGCGCCCTGCCCCATCTCCACCTTGCCCGACATCACAGTGATGGCGCCGTCCTGGCCGATATGAATCCGGGCGGCGACCCTTGGCGAGCCGCGGCCGCTCCGGGATTGGCCGGATTGCGCGGCTGTTCCATCCCATCTCACGGTCACCAGCAGCCCCGCCCCGAGCACCTGGCTGAACCGCCGCCTGCTCATCCCGCCCCGCATCACCGAGGCGCCCACCTCCACGGACTCGGCGCCGGCAACCTCTTCCGGCTCGCCTCGATCGGGATCGATCTTCATGGAGTGGCCCCTCCCGCTCGAACCGCCCGGCGCACCGATCGCAGTATGTTGGGAAATCCGCAGCACCGGCAGAGATGCCCCTCGAGCCGGGCGCGAATCTGCGCATCGCTGGGATTGGGCTGCGCCTCCAGCAGAGCCACCGTCGCCAGAATCATCCCCGGCGTGCAGTATCCGCATTGAAAACCCTTCTCATCGAGAAATGCCTGCTGAACCGGATGGAGCGTCTGGCTCGGGGCAAGCCCTTCGATCGTTCGGATGGATCGCCCCTCGAGGTCGCCGACCGGCGTGATGCAGGAGGCCACCGCCCGGCTCCCGACCAGGACCGTGCACGCCCCGCACTGGCCTTCCCCGCAGCCAAGCTTGGCGCCCGTCAGCCCCAGGTCCTCCCGCAATACTTCGAGCAAAGGCCGGGCCGGATCGGTCGTCACCGTCTGCAGCCGGCCGTTGACCGTCAAGGCGATCGTCTTTTCCATAGGTCTCGGGACGCTGCCATTCTGCCCCTCTTTCCCTCCTTTGTCACACCAATTCCAGCGATGCCAGCGCTCGATATTCCCTTGCCCCATCCCTGGAGGCGCGTATGGTGGTGAGGCGGCGCCGATCGCATCCGCGCCTCAACTCATCGAGTCATGACCGACCCCATCCAACCAGCGTCTGCTTTGCCCGCGTCGGACTCGCCGCCCCACCATGCCAACCGGTTGATCCGAGAGAAATCTCCCTACCTGCAGCAGCACGCGCATAATCCGGTGGATTGGCATCCGTGGGGCGCTCTTGCGTTCGAGCATGCCCAGCGCGAGAACAAACCGATCTTCCTGAGCATCGGCTATTCGACCTGCCACTGGTGCCACGTCATGGAGCGCGAGTCGTTCGAGGACGAGGAGGTCGCCGATTTCCTCAACCGCCACTTCGTGAGCATCAAGGTCGATCGCGAGGAGCGGCCCGACGTGGACCGAATCTACATGACCGCGGTTCAAGCCATGGCGGGCCAGGGCGGCTGGCCCCTCTCGGTGTTCCTGACGCCCAGCCTCAAGCCTTTCTATGGCGGCACCTATTTCCCGCCCATCAGCCGATCCGGCCTGCCCGGCTTTCTCGACCTCCTCCAGCAAGTCCAGTCGGCCTGGCATCGCCGCCGAGCCGAGATCGAACGGTCCGCCGCCGAGTTCCATCAGCACCTGGCGCGCGCCCTGCAACCCAGCCCCGCCAGCGGCGCCGGTCTGTCTGCCGACCTCATCCGCCTGGGGGCCGGCCAGCTCAAGAAGGAGTTCGACCCCCAGCACGGCGGCTTCGGACGCATCCCGAAATTCCCGCGTCCCTCGACGCCCCTTTTCCTCCTGGCCTATGGCCACGCCCATCGCGATGCCGAGGCGATCCAAATGGTCCGCTCCACCTGCGAGGCAATGGCCGCCGGCGGCATCTATGATCAGCTCGGCGGCGGATTCGCCCGCTACGCCGTCGATCCGCGATGGGAGGTGCCCCATTTCGAGAAGATGCTCTACGACAACGCCCAGCTCGCCAATCTCTACCTGGACGCCTTCCTCGCCGCCCGCATCCCGCGTTTCGCCGAAATCGCCCGCGAGACGATCGCCTATGTCCTTCGCGACCTGAGCCATCCCGATGGCGGCTTCTTCTCCGCCGAAGACGCCGACAGCGAAGGCAAGGAAGGCAAGTTCTACTGCTGGACGCTCGAGGAGATCGAATCCCTGCTGTCGCCCGACCAGCGCGCGGTCGCCATCCGATACTTTGGCGTCACCCCGAAGGGCAACTTCGTCGATCACAGCGATCCCCAGCCGCTCCTCCACCTGAATGTCCTCCGCATCGCCGACCCCCGCCTCTCTCCTGAGGAGGCCTCAACCCTCGTCGAGATCCGCGCCTGTCTCCTCGCCGCCCGCGGCCGCCGCATCCGGCCCCTCCGCGACGACAAGATCCTGGCCTCGTGGAACGGGCTGATGCTGGGCGCGCTGGCCCGCGCCTCCGCCGTCCTTCCCGATCCCCACTGCCTGGACGCCGCGCGGCGGAATCTCGCCTTCATCCAGTTTCACCTCTGGGATCGCTCCTCCTCCAAACTCTACCACCGCTGGTGCGATGGCGAGCGCGACCAGACCGAGCTCCTCTCCGGCTATGCCGCCGTCCTCGATGGCACCGTCAGCCTCTACGAAGCTTCCCTGGATCCCGGCGCGCTCGAGTTCGCCCTGGCCCTCGCCCAGCGCATGATCGACCGGTTCTACGACCCCGATCGCGGCGGCTTTTGGCAAAGCCCGCTCGATACCCCCGATCTGATTCTCCCCGTGAAGGAAGACTACGACGGCGCCGAGCCTTCCGGCAATGCCCTTGCCGCGCTGGCGCTGCTTCGCCTGGGCGCCATCGCCGGCCGCACCGATTTCACCGATGCCGCCGGCAAAACCCTCCATCTCTTCGCCCCGCGACTCCGCCAGAACCCGCAATCCGCCCCGCACCTCCTCCTGGCCGCTCACTTCTCGATGGAGGAACCGGTCCGCGTCGTGATCGCCGGCCCGGCCGGCCATCCCGCCACGCGCGCTCTCATCGAGGCGGCTCACAGCGTGTATGCGGGCCGGCGAGTCGTGCTGGGCGTTTCCGGGCCGGTCGATCCGTTCGCCTGCAGCCTCCCGGAGCGCGATGGACAGCCCGCCGCTTATCTCTGCGCTGGCCACACCTGCCGGGAGCCGGCTTCCGATCCCGCCCGGCTCGCCGAACAGCTCCGGGCTTTGACGCCCGGGCCGGCTCCACAAAGCCCAATTCCCGATCCGATCAGCCCTGGGCCATAGCCGCCAATCTCCAGGCCGAGTCAATCGCCGCCTGGCACCCGCTCGATCCGGCGAATCGCAGCCTCGGCCGCCCACCGGACCCGCGGGATCCGCGAGAGCTCCCTTAACAGCGGCAGCGCCCGTCGTGCGGCGGGCTCGCCGATGCTCCCCAGCGCATCCGCCACCGATCGCAGAACATGCACCTGCTCCTTCGGCGCCCGGCCGGCGGCGACCAGGGCATCGACGGCAGGCGCCGCCTCCTTCCCGATGGCCGCGATCACATTGGCGCTCATCATCCGGACGCTCACGTCGCCATCCTCGAGCCCGCGCTGGATCGCCGCAAGCGCAGGCAGCGCCCCTTTCCCCAGCTCCCGCAATGCCAGGGCAGCCAAACCCCGAACCACCGGATCGGGATCGGATGTCAAAATGCTGCCCAGATCGACGGCGCTTCCGCGGGGGGCGCGCGGCTCTTCGGCCTTCGAGGCAGCCGCCCACGCCTCCGCGCCCACCCGGGCCAGAACCACGTTGTCCACGCCCAGATCAAACCCCGAGGACGCCTCCCGCTTGCCCAGGCAGACGTAGGTCAGCGCGTGCGCCCCTCGAGCCAGATGCACCCACCCCACCGGATGCGCAAGCCCGACGTATGTCTCGGGCGCATAACCGTCGAATTGGGTCTGCGGGAAAACGTCCGCGCCCGGCTCGTGCTCGAGCTGTGCCGCCTCGGGCGGCTTGCCATCGAGCAGAACCGTGTAAATCCCGAAGCCGGATCCCTGAGCCACTTCGGTGTAGAGCTCGTAATCGCCCTCCTCGGCCACATCGAACGGGACCTCGATTCTGGATCCCTTGCCTCGAGCCTCGAAGAGCAAGACATCCTTCGACCAGAAAAGCTCGGGGATCAGGGATGCCTCGCCGCCTTCGGCCCTGCAAAGGGACAAGGCTTTCTCGACCTCGATCTGCAGCGCGTTGCCCTGCGGCAGCCGAGCCGAGCCATACGGCGCCGGCGGCTGATCCTTCGCAATCCCCTCCTGATACCAGAACGCCACGCTCGATATCAGATCGGTTCGCTCCCCAAAGGCCGACTTCACCGATCCATCCGCGTTGTAGGTCCAGCCGCGATGCTCGACCTCGGCTTTCAGCGATTGGCGGAACGGGATCGGATCGGCCAGGTGCCAGCGATACGCCGTCATCCGCGCCCCGACCCCCGTCCCCTCCGCGACGGTCACGCCGTAATGCGGGCCGTCGTTCACATGCAATCCCCATGCGTCGTTGAAATAATCCTCGGTCCCCGTCCCTTCGATCAGCGGCCGCTGCCCATCCACCCAGAACAGGTCGTCGCCCTCGCCGAACCACCCGGCCTCGGCCTGGACCACGGACAGCACCGTCCCCACATAGTGCCCTCGGCCGCGGACGTTCAGGATCTCGTAATGGCTGCCATCCGCCGGCGCCGGCAGGGCCTGGCGATACCGGGCATGGAAATAGAGCGCATCCGCCGGCAGCGATGGAACCTGCCTCCAATCGACGTGATAGTAGAGCATGCTCACCCGGCGGCGGCCTTCGTTCGTCACGGTGATCTTGCAGCCTTTGCGGAAAGGCATCGGCCAATAGCAGTTCCGGGCGCGGCCGTCCGAGCTGTTCCGGACCATGAGGGATTCCACCTCGCCTTCCATCCCGTTTCCCACGGCGAAGAAGTCGCCGACCGGCGCATCCACGCTCGGGATGTCGCTGCCGTCGTAATACACCCGGAGCCGCAGCAGCCGGGGCCAGCCGTATTCGTTGTCGGCAATCGTCATCCATAGGTGATGGACGACGCCCGGGCCGCGCAGATCCGCCAGGACGGTCGTCTCCCCGGGTATCGGCCGCTTGCTGTCGTCGTTCGATCCCCAGTCGGGATGGTTCGACGAGGCCCGGCGCGCCACATATTCCTTCGGCTCTGCCAGATGGTACGGATCCTCCGCCAGCCACGCGGCGCCTGATGCCGGATGTGCCAAGCCGGCTGCCAGCCCAAACCCCGCGGCAGCCAAGACCCAAAGAGCTCGCTTGTTCATAGTCACTCGATCCATGCCGCGTCGTTCATGTACGCTTGCGCATACGCATAAGGCATCATGCCGTCCGCCCCCGCCTTGGCCGTGTTCCGGAAGATCAGCACCCCTCCCCCGGGCTGGCCGGGATCATCCCGGTACCCCACCACCAGCACGCTGTGCCCGTCGCGCACGGCGTCCGCAGGACAGAGCTGGAGAACGCCGTCCTTCCACTGCTCCCGCTTGGGCCAGCGCAACCCGGCGCAAACCGGCCATCCGCGCGCCAGAGTCCCCTTGATCCGGATCAGATGTTGATCCATCAGGCCCGTCGTGACATCCCACTCCTTGATCCAGGCCAGCCGAAGGCCGAGCCCCCGCTGCTTCTTCGCCCCCGCGATCGCTTCCGGGCTCGGCGATGCGGATGCGTCGAATGCGGCCGCATAGGGACAAACCTCCGCCGCGCAGATCCCGTGCGCCGTGAATCCCTTCCAGAGATCGGAGAAAAACCCTCCGTCCTGCGCGTCGCCGCATTGGCGGTTGGCCGCCCAGTTCAGAAACTCGACGCTGAGCCGGGTGCCCCGGCCCTCGCGCTTCGCGACGGCGAACTCGAGCGCGCCCGCGATCGTGAAAGCCGAGCACGTGCTCCGCGCTCCTTGCTGCCAGCGGGGCAGACCCCAGCGATCGAACTCAGACCGCAAATCGACCGAAGCAGGAAGCGGCTGCGCCGCCGTGGACGGCTTCGATTCCCCACCCGCGAATGCTGCCGCGCTCACCACCGCAAGGCCGCACCCGGCTGCGAGGCATTTGCCCAATAGGACGGCTCGAACTCCTTGTGCCCAACTGACCCGACGCTGCAGCAGACTCCAGAACACGACAGTCAATGAGCGGCCAGGCAAAGCTTCCATGAAAATGACTTTCATCCGCCCGCATTCTTCCCCGCGGCCCGACTCGGCACAAGGCAAATGCAGCGCATGGGCGGCGGGACGCCGGCCGCCCTCCCAGGCGTGGACGCCTGCGCTGCGCAGGCTGGCGACTGGCGACCATCGGAATCGCACCTGGCAGGTGCTCCGCGGAGGCCAACTGTTGGCTGCAAGCGCCGGCTTCCGGCACGGCGCTTGAGAGCCGACTTTCCGGCGCATCCATGGCGGCAGAGGACTGCCGCACTCCATGACGCTTCGCGCATCCCGAGCGCGTCCGAACCGGCGTCAACCTCGTGGCGCGCGCAACCCTCTGGCGCTTTTCACGCCGTTTGAAATCAAGGGGCTGGTTAATGATCCGGCACGATCCCTTCATGCGGCAGACGCTGCTGGATGCGCCGCAAGTCGCGGATCTCATCCGGCCAGGCGGGACCGCGGCGGAATGGCTTCGCCGTTGTCGCTCTCCACTTCCAGGACTCGACGTGCCCGTCGGCGAACGAAAGCGCGCAGCCCCGGCTGTGCCGGTAGGCCGGGCTGTCGCCCCACTCGTTGCTCGGATACTCCCGCAGACCGATGTTGCCATCGTTGATCGACTCCTCATCCTCGTCCATGAACACCAGGGCCAGAACCGGCTTCGGATTGAAGATCGACGAGAACTTCTGGCCGCTCTTGCCGATGCTGCTGGCCATCGAATAGCTCCGCGTGCGCAGCTCGCTCTTCTTGGTGCGCGAGTCGGTCACGATGGCCTTGTCGGCCGGGCACTTGTAGATCTTGACTGAGGTGTTGTACCGGAACAGCACCCCATTCATGATGTTGGACGGGGTGAGGTCATACTGCACGTTGCCGAGGATCCACGAGCCCGCCAGGCTGGTCGCCGATGCCACCTCGTTCGGAGGCAGCACATCGTTGTTGTCGTCGGCATACATCTGCCAGCAGAGCTGCAGCTGCCGCAGATTGCCCACGCATTGGGTGACTTGGGCGCGCTGTTTAGCCTTGCTCAAGGCCGGCAGCAGCATCCCCGCCAGAATCGCGATGATCGCAATGACGACCAGCAGCTCGATCAGCGTGAATGCGCCTCGAGACCGCGGCCGCAGCCCGCCGTCCGCCCCTCCACCACTCCTTCCCTGTCCCACCGGGTGCACGAGGTCCTATTCGGCCGACACCCGATAAAAGCGGGTCTGCGCGGCCGAGGCATCCGACAGCGATTGAATGGAGCCGTCCCCCACCACGCTCGACCCGCCCACGGCCCAGTTTGTTTGCGAGAGCGAGTCTTTGTAGCTCAGCCGGTAGATCGCTCCCGCCTCGCTGGCAAACGACACTGTGAACACGCCGTCGCTCCAGGCCGGGTCGAGCAGCTTCACCGGCGACAAGGGCGCGGGAACGAACAGCAGATAGTTCATCTGCAGAGCATTCCTCGTGAAATCCATCTGCGGGCCCCCCATGGTCAGGCGAAGGGTCTTCTCGCCCGACAGCGGAATCGACTTTGGATTCCCCGACTCGTCGGCCAGCGCGAAGTACCGATAGAGAATCAGATGCCCCGTGTTAGCCACCGCGAACCTGCCGAGCGGAGCGGTGGTTTGGTTCGTCTGGGTGCGGTCGCTGGTCACTTCATCCAGCCAGACGTCCTGGGGCGCCCAGCTCGAAAGACGCAGGTAAACCCGATACCTGCCCGGCACGAACTCCCGAGTGTAGTTGAGCCATTCCCCTCCCTCGGTATGGTGCACCTGATAGTCCGGCAACCCCAGCGACGTGAACTTGAGCAGCGGCGTGTCGTTGGTTGCCTCCGTCGCCATGAAGCCGCCCGCGTTCACCCACTGATAATAGAGCGAGCCGGCAAAGGTTCCCACCGCGTCGTCCTTGCGATACATCATGTAGCCGGACTCGCCGCCGGTGCGGCGGTCGAAGCAATCCACACCCGGCTCTCCCACCTGGTCCAAATACCCCACCCCGCCGCCGTTGACCTGCGTGCCATACAGATCGAATCCGGACGGAACCGGGCGGTTCTGATACTGGCCTTTGCCGTAATTGTAATCCTCGCACTCGACCAGCATCACATTCGTGGAAGTGATGTAGTCCTCGCTGAACGTGTCGAAGCAGAAGTCGTTCGTCGACGCCTTCCCACCCTGCTCCTTCAGGACGATTCGAGCATCGTACACCTCGTTGGCGCTCAGAAGGCGATACGCCACGCTGCGGCTGCTCGCGTTCCCCGAGATGTCGAGCCCGCCCGAGACGTCCGCCCCATTCAGGAACAGCTGGATCTCCGCCGGATCGATCGCGCCCCCGCCGAATGTCGTGGCGGTGAATGTGATCCCGCTGCCGGCCGGGTGGAAGTTCTGATTCGACACCGGTACGCGGTTGACGACCTGCGGCGTGCCGGCCACGGGATGCGGCGTGGCTGGCGCCGGCACCGAGACGGGCCCCGACGCGGCGGCCACGTAATTGTCAAAGGTCACATCGACCGTCATGTTGTTTCGCGAGTAGGCGAAGAGGCCGCATTTGCCCCGCATGGGCTTGCCGACGATCGCCAAGTAGTTGTCCTCCCCAGCAATATAGGCCACCGGCCGCGTCAGATCCGTCAGATCATACATCTGTGCCACCAGCTGGTTGCCCACGCCGGTGACCACCATCCGATACTGGCGGGCCGGATCCAGGGTCAGATAGGTCGCCGCCACGGCTGCCATGGGCTGATCCTGGTACATGAAGTAGATCGAAAACACCCGATTGCCGCCCCCGCTGATCGCCGGCGTCCAGTACAGCACGTACCCCACCGTTGTGCCCGGCCCGACGTCCTGCATCCGAAACGCAATCCCGATCGCCGAATTGGCCTGGTTGTCCCAAGCCGTGAGATCGACCGCCGCGTAGAAATCCGTGTATTCCTGGCTGCGATACGTGACGACCTGGGCCTTGTCCTGCTCGCCGGTGGGCGCCGACGAGCTCGCCTGAATCCGATAAACCCCGCCGGTCAGGCTGAAGGCCGCCGTCCCCTCGCGATCATAGCGGGTCCATCCGTCGTCGTTCCCGTCGTCAAAATTATCGGTTTGGGCGGCCACCCGCATGGAACCGCCGATCGCGGCCAGCACAAGCCCGGCTGCCAACACCCAGACCGCCATCCCTCCACGCCGCCGCCCGGCAGAAAGACTCCAACGGCTCCCCGCAAAACCATGATGTTCCATATTTCCTCCTGGTATTGAATGGTCTGATGCCGAGCTGCATGCCGGCTCATCTGCCGACCGATGTTCCGATCGCACCCGCCCCACCGCACGTTCGTTCCCTATGAGCCCCGCGTAGGGGAGCCGCCTTCTTCGCGATGCAGGAGCGAAAAAGCCCTACCCGCGATTGGATCGGAACCGGCGCGCCACCCACAGAGCCGCGCCGCCCAATCCCAGCAGCACGCTCAGCGCGGGCTCCGGAACCACCATCGCCGCAAAGTTGTCGACGCTGAAGTCCGTGGGCGGCACCGGGCTTTGGCTGTATCCAAACACGCCGGACACGCCGCTGGCGTAAGTGGCGTCGACCCCGAACTGCTCCGCGACCATCCCTCCGCCCACCTCGAAAACCTGGCCATGCAGGTTGCTGCCGGCGATCTCCAGGACGAACCGGTAGTCCTTGGCCGGATCGAGCGTGATCTTGTACGAGCCAATGTCATGAAGGCCTCCAAGGCCGTCGATCCGGTACAGAACCATCTCCCCCTTGAGCGAGTCGGCAAACGGTTCATAGGCGTATCCGTATCCGCTCAGGCTGCCCAGCGTGTTGTTGCTGGTCAGCCGGGCGCCAACGCCAAACGCACCTCCCATGGGAGCAAGAAAATTCACGAAATCCGCGCTGACGGATACATCGGTGTAAGGCGATCCCACCAGGCTCCCCACGTAGCCGAAACCGGCATAGAACGGGCTGTTGTTCGGCGCCTGCAGCCGGTAAGCGCCATTCTCAACCGCCCACGTCTGGCCGCTCGATCCCACATACGCGCTGTTGCGCGCCCATGCGGGGTTCTCGGTGTCGTTGCCATCCGAGAAGTCGTCCGTCTGAGCCCGCAGACCGGGCGCCCCGCCAACAACAAACGACGCCGCCGCTGCAAGGGCCATCCATCGGTTCAGAGAGAGATTGAAGTGCCTGGTTTCCATAGGTCCTATGGTCTTGGTTGTGTTGAGCAATGGCGGCATCGAACACCAATCCAAAACCGATGGCAAGCAAATAGATCCTACACCCAGGGCGCGTCCGAAGGCCCGATTGGGATTGCCACCGATGCGGCGGCTGGGGCAGAATGAACCCGATCGATCATGCTCCATTTCCCGATGCACACCGCACGTTTGAGCTGCCTGGCGGCGATCGTCCTGGCGACCGCTTGCCTCTCCGGCGCCGGCCAGCGCCAGCCTCCCTCCAGCCGCAGCGATGCCATCCGCGCCCTGTGCCAGCGGCTCGGCATCGGCCCATGCGCGACCATCGCCGATGTCGGCTGCGGCGACGGACCCGACACGATGGTCTTCGCCTCGATCGTCGGCGAGGATGGGACCGTCTTCGCCCAGGAAATCGATGCCGCCCGGCTCAAGAGGGTCGTCGATGCCGCCGGCAAACGCGGCTTCCATCAGATCGTCCCCGTCCTGGGAAGAACCGAAGATCCGCACTTGCCCAACGGCTCCCTGGACTTCATTTACATGAACCGCGTGTTTCATCACTTCGCGCGTCCCCGGGCCATGCTCGAGCACTTTGTCTCCGACCTGAAGCCGGGCGGCTGGCTGGTCATCGTCGATCAGCAGGAAGGCCCGCTGACCGATTGGGCGCCGGCCGAAAGCCGCGAGGGCCAGCACCACTGGACCAGCGAGCTGGCCGTCGTCCGCATGGCGCGCGAAGCCGGGTTCCGGTTCGAAGACCTCCTGGATGACCTGTGGTTCGAGCGGCCGCCGTTCGTCCTCGCCTTCCGAAAGCCCCTCCCCATGCCGGCCGATCCTGGCGATCCCGATCTGCCCCAGCCCCTTGATGCCCCAGCGCTGGTCCGCGCCCTGCCGCTCGCTGAACTCCAGGAGAGCCCGGTGCTGTTCTTCGGATTGGATGCCGCACGGCCGGTGTTGCCCGCCCTCCAGAATCTATTGCCGGCCAACGCCCGCCTCCTGGACGTCGTCCTCGAAGAATGGGCCCTCTCGCGCGAGGAGCTCGTCCCATCAGCTCGGACGCCGGGCATCGAGGTCCTCCGGACCGAAAAAGGCGACCTCGCCTTGCCTTCGGACATTCGGCCCGGCTTGATCCTCTTTGCCGACGCCTACCACCGGCTCTGGAATCCCGCCCCTCTCCTGCGCCGGCTTCACCAGCAAACCCCGCCGTCAGGCCGCCTGGTCGTGCTCGACCGGAAAGGTCCGGATGCCGAACCCAGACGCCTGGCCGGCCACCATCGCCGGATTTCTCCTCAACTGGTCGAGAAGGAGATGCGCGAGGCCGGCTTCCTCCTGCGCCGGACAATCCCAGCCCCCGCTCCGGACCGATTCCTCATGATCTTCTCCCCCCAGACGCCCTCGACCCATGCCCAGTAATCCGCCGCCAGCGCTGCCCGCAACCGCCCTTCAGTCCTCCGGCTCGCGCGGGCTCGCCATGTAGGCCGACCAAAGATCCGGCTCGACCCGCAACTGAAGAAACACCGCTGGCCGCAGCCCAAAATGCCCGGCAGCGACCAGGTTTGTCATTCCCCGGCCCTCGAGCTCCGGCGCCCAGCGCGGCGAGGCGATCACCGCTGAAGCGCGTGGATCCTCCGGAGGGGCCGAATACCAGCCCACCCGCTCGAACCACCGCAGATACCACGGCAGCGGCCAATAATCCCCCCCCGCCGCGATCACCTTGACCACCATCGACCGGCCCAGCGGATGCGCCCGAGCCAGGTTCTCCATGCGCCGGACCAGGTGCAGAAGATTGGGCGAGGTGTGGGCATAGACATACGGATTCCGCGGATCGGCCGCATATCCAAAACTGCCGTGCGCCGCCTGCACGCCCAGCTGGCCGCAGGCGACCAGGATCGCCGCCGCCGCTGCCACCCGGCTCGGCATGGCACGCACCGCGCCCAGCAAACCCGCCGCCCCCAAGCCCGCCAGCAGGATGTAGGCATGAAGAAACCCCAGCATGCACCAGGGCGTCTTGTATGGAATCACGCTGTAGACTGCGGTCAGGACCACCGCATAGACGCTCAGCCAGCGCCCCACAGCCCCGGCCGGCGAATCCTCACCCCGCCGGCGCCAGGCCCATGCGCCCCCCGCCACCGCCAATCCCAGGATCAGCAGCTCGCTCCACACCGGCCCGCCCCCTCGATGCGTCCAGGCCAGCAGCCCCAGATAGAAATGCCACGGATGCACGTGCGGCGAATCCCCCTCGGCCCGCGTCAGCCACGGCCCATAGGTCCGGATTGAATCCCAAAGCCCCGCGCCATGGGCGAAGAAGGATGTAAAAAAGACGGCCGAAACAGCCGCCGCCACTCCCAGCATCAGACCCGCATGCCACCCGCGCGCGCCGGCAGGCCATGGAATCCCCCGTCTGCGCCACCTCCGGCCCCACAGCACCCCTGTGGCCACAGCCGCGGCCCCCAGCTGCAGCACGAACGTCTCCTTGGTCGAGTGCATCAGGCCCAGTCCTGCCCCCCCCAACGCCGCCCAGCCCCAATGAGGACTGCGCGCATAGCGCCATCCGGCCATCAGAAACAGCCCGCTCCAGAACACGAGCAGCATTTCATGGATGTAATACCGGCTGTAATAAACCAGCGCCGGCGACAGCGCGGTCAGCAAACCGGCCCAGCAGGCCGCTCCGCGCCCCAACAAACCCCGCCACCCCCATGCCAGCCCCACCAGCCCCACACCGAATACCGCCGGCACACAACGCAGCGTCGCCTCGGTCGCCTCCGCCAAGGTCCGCACCCCGCCCAGCCATGCAGCCACACGCGTCGCGTAGCTCAGAACGGGGCCGTGGTATTCGTCGGGATCATATCGATACTGGCCATGCTCGAGCAGCCCCTGGAATTTCAGCGCCTGCACCGATTCATCGGTGTGCATCGGGCGATCCTCGAGCCGCGGAAACCGCAAGGCCGATGCCACGATGACCACGGCCGCGGCGAGGATCAGATGCGCGTATTTCATGGTGTCTGGCCCGTACAGCGGACAGGCCGCCCCTGCCGGGACGGCCTGTTATCCTTCCACGAGATTGTCCATTCGAGGACGGCGGCCTCGCCGGGCCCGGCGCGGGCCGCTGGCCCGCCTCACTTGGCGGGCAGCGCGAAGACCTCGACTTCGGTGTACCGGTTCAGCGCGCTGAACGTGCTGCCACGGCTATACATCCGAACGTAGCGTCCCTTGGCGCCCTTGGCGTCGATCAGCCGGCCCTCGTAATTCTCGAAGTATTCCTTGTCCGTCCCGATGCCCAGCCCCGACGAATTGTCGTAGTCGTTGTTGTAGACGGTCTTGACGTTCTGCGTGAAATCCGGATCGTCGGAGATCTGGACCACGACATCATAATAGATCTGCGGCGTGTGATGCGCGTGCCAGATCAGGATCGCGTAGATCTCGTGCGGCGCATCGAGGTCGATCTGCACCCACTGGGTCCGCCGATGCAGCTCCACGAAGCTGCTGTCGGTCGATTCCTTGTCACCATCGGTGACCAGATCCAGCGCGCCGGACACGGGCGACTTGTCGCTGCTGGTCACCTTCTTGTTCAGCGCGACATTCGCGACACCCTTGGGCGCCATGAACGGCGGGCGCGGCTTGTCCGACGGCTTCTCCACATGCTCGTCGATCGGAATATCCACCGGGGTCCCCATGAACGCCGGAATCGGCAGCATGATTTCGAGCGGCGCCATCTCCTTGGCACCCGCACCTCGTGCGGCCAACCCCGCCGACGCCAGCACCGCCACCGCCATCGCCACTCTCCAGTTCCACGTTTTCACACGCATATCCATCGGTTCTTGTTTCCTGTTAAAGCCTGAATACTCGCCGGATTCGAGCGCCGACGCAACTGTTTTTCAGGCTGCGTTCGATCCTAGCTTTCGACGCCCGCCAGCCTTGCGCTATTCACGGGGCATCCCCGCGGCGGAGGCTGCCGCTGCGATCCTTCAGAGCGCATATTGGGGAATCTTCAGCCGCTCGCCGTCCCGGAGAGCGGACTGGTGGGCGACGATCCCCGCCACCGTCATGTTGAGGGCCAGCGCAATGTCGACCAGCGGCCGGCGGTTCTGGAGGATCGACAGGACGAATTCGTTCGCCAAATACCCGTGCGAACCGCCATGGCCGCCCGCCCCGACGCCCGGCGGAAGCGGAGGGCGCCGCGTCGCCGGCAGTTCCTTGTGGATCCCTTCGAACTGCCCGTAATAGGAGCCCCTCTGCCCCCGAACACGCCCCATCTCCCCGCTGGCGCCCGGCGTGTCCCAGCTCACCGCCATCCGCGACATACCCCCTTCGCTGGTCCGGAACAAGGCGATCTCCGTCCCGAACGGGTTTCGGTAAGCATTGTTCTCAGGCCTTAGATGGGGGACGATGCTCGGCATCCCCTGGCACGATACCTCGGTAAAGCTGCCCCCGTTCACGCCCAGACAGTAGGCGTCGGAATGGGTCGGATACCACTGCGGAGGCAGGCCAACACGCCAGCCCTGGTACGAATCGATCGGCTCCGGCATGTAATGGTAATACTCGCCCTCCGAATACACCAGCTTGCCCAGCCCGCCCGCCCGGTAGATCTGACGCATCGCATGCAGATCCTCGTGGAAGCACGAGGTCTCGAACATCATGTACGTCCGGCCGCTGGCTCGCACCGCCTCGAATAGCTTGTCCGCATCCTCGAGCGATCCGAACACCGCGGGAACGGCCGAGGCGACATGCTTGCCGCGGCGCAGGACCTCGATGCAGTGCTTCGCGTGCTGGGGCGCATCCGTGGCCACGAACACCGCCTCGATCCGGTCGTCTCGGACCAGCTCCTCGAGCGAAGGGTAGGTCTTCCCGCAGCGACAGGCCTTGGCCAATCCGGCGCATCGTTCCGGAATCAGGTCGCTCACCGCCACAACCTCGACGTTGGGATGATCCTGGAAACCGAACGCGGCGCCGAACTTGCAGACGCCGTAGCCGACTATGCCCACCCGGAGCTTGCGGTCCGAGACCGGCTCCCAGCCCTTCGATGCGCCCGCATCATCGGGGGCTTGCTCGAATCCCTGGATCGGCGCCTCGGCGGATCGCCCGGCCGCCGGGAGGCCCAACGCCGCGGCGCCCAGACCTATGGTTTGCAGAAACGCGCGCCTCGAGTGCGAGAGAACAGGACCGTCGGGGGCTGGCCAATATGTGAGTTGCTGTTTCATGAGATTGTGTCGGATTTCACCAGAAAATCCATTCTGTTCGCAATCCAGAATGATCGAGAACAGCGGATCCTGCAAGATCTCCCCGCGCAGGATCGGGTTGGTGGGCGCAAGATGCGAGCCCCCTCACCCGCCCGTTTGGGCACTCCCTTGGTTCCCAATGGCGGAGAGGAAGAACTTCAGACAGCCACCGGACACGATCCCCTCCCCCCGCGAGGATCGAGCGGGGGGGGCAGAGGGAGAGGGGAAAGTTCCAACGCCCGCCTCTCCCCGACCCTGGCGCAAGATTTCTCCCGCTCTGCGGCGATGCCGCCCCTAATGCTTGCCAGGGTCCATCCGGACGCCGCGCCGTTCGTAGGCGATGTAAGACTCGAGAGCGATCATCTTCGGATCGTCGAACGCAAGCGGCTTGCCCTCGAGCGGCTGCTGGATGCACCAGTTGATCATCTCGCGCAGGGCAATGACCCGGCCCAGCTGCTGCTGGAATTTCGGATAGGTCTCCGGGTGCGTGTTGGCAGCGTTGGGGTGGCACTGCGCGCAGGCAACCCCCTTGGTGCCCAGCTCGGCGCTGGTCCAGAGGGCGCGCCCTTTTTGGACGACGGCCATATACTCGTTCTGCCAGCGCTCCTGGTCTTTCTTGGTGAACTCGTCGGCTTGCGCCAGAAAACCGATGATGGTCCCTGCCAGGAGGACGGCGCCCAGCGTTGCGGTGACAGTGATGGCTTTCATAGTTGGCTCGATGGGGTTCAGTAGTGGTCCTGCGGCGGAATCCGTTTCGAAGGATCTTGATAGACGCGATCCTCGGGCTGCCGAGTGGCCGGGTTGTAGGCCACGACTCGGCTGGTGTTGTTGTAGAGGTTGTAATCCATCATGACGCGGCCGGTATCCATGTCGATGAACTGCCAGCCCGTGGCATCGCGCTCGAAGAACGGATCGGCCCGGTTCATGGGGACGGTGAGCTTGGGCATGGCGTGCTCGGCCTGGGCATAGCTCTGCGGATAAGGCCACGGCCACGCGGTGGCCATGACCGAGTGGAACGTGATGTTCCCCACCTGGTTGTACTGGATCTGGTGAACGTGGCCGTAAATGACCGTCACAGTCGGGAACGGCTTCAGCAACGCCTGCACCTGCTCGGCATCCTCGGTCCAGAAATTCCAGCCCTTGTAGAGCTTCTGGATGGGCGAGTGCGAGAACAGCACGATGGGGGTGGTTTTCGCCACCCGAGCGAGGTCGGCGCGCAGCCACTCCCGCTGCTTCTCCCCGACCATGAAAGGCGATCCGTTGGGGTTGTCCAGGCCGGCCATCTCGAGCATCCGCTGCCGAGCCGTCGGCCACCGGTTGTAAGTCCACTCGTCATAGGTCAGTATGCTGTTGAGCACGACAAAGTGGACGCCCTTGTGGTCGAAGCTGTAGTAGTGCGGGCCGAACAGCTTGGACCAGTACTCGCCCAGGTCGAGATAGTAGTCGTGCTCGCCCATGACGCAGTAGGTCTTGTGGCGGAGACGGGAGAGCATCTCGGCCCCGTGGTCCAGCTCCTCCTTCGTCCCGAGCTGGGCGAGATCGCCCCCGAACATGACGAAGTCGGGCTTGGGAGTGAGCAGGTTGGCTTCCGCCACGGCCCGGATTAGGCCGCGGTCCCAGTTCCGGACGAACTCCGTGCCTTTGACATGCTGGATGTGGGCATCGGAGATGTGGGCGAACGTGAACTTGTCCTGGGCGGCCCCAAACGCCAGCTCGACAACGCTCAGCGGGAACGCCGCCGCGGCCGTGGCCACACCCGCGCGCTTGATGAAATCCCGGCGGTTCAAACGAAAGTCATTCATGGTCGGCTCCTTTCTTATAGCTGGGCTGGCTGGACATATTCCGGGCTCGTGAGCGATTCCATGAACGCCACGAGATCGTCGATCTGCGCCTCCGTGAGATGCAGGGGCCGGATCCCGCCGCTCAAGAAGTCGTTGACGCGGTCTTTCTCGTTCGTCACGCCCCCGTTGTTGTAATGCACCACGACGTCCCGCAAGGTCTTGAGGCTGCCGTCATGCATGTAGGGAGCCGTCACGGCGATGTTCCGCAGCGTGGGCGTCTTGAAGGATCCGATGTCGTCGAAAAGGCGGGTCACCGCCAGCCGGCCCAGCTCGGACGTGCGCTTGTCGGAGAGGACTTGGATGTCCACTTCGGCCAGCGTGGCCCTGGTCTTCAGGAACTCCACGGCGAGGGCGGGCACGTCCTGCTGGATCGCGGTGATGCCGACGCCCACGTTGTGGAACCGGTTGTCGGTGAACAGGGCCTGGGTCTGCTCGATCACGTGGCACGAGACGCAGCGCCCTTCGTTCACAAAGAGCTTCAAGCCCCGCTTCTGAGCCGGGGTCAGAGCATCCTCTTCGCCTCCGAAGTAGTAGCAGTCAAAGGGCGAGCCGCCGGAGATGATCGTGCGCTCGAACGCCGCGATGGCATCGGTCACCTCGGCCATCGTGACAGCCGGGCCGCGCTTGCCAAATACCTGGTCGAACGCGCGCGCATAGTCGGCGTCCTTGCGCACGATCGCCAGGATCGGGTCGTGATCCTTCAAACCCATCTCGACCGGGTTGACGAACGGGTGCAGCGCCTGGTCCTCCAGGCTCGGCGAACGGCCGTCCCAGAACATCGTCTCGAAGTAGACCGCGTTGATCACCGTCGGCGCGTTCCGGGTGCCCTTGAGCTGGCGGATCCCCTCGGACACGCTCAGCGGGCTGTCGGTGAATGCCTTGCCAGCATCGTGGCACGTCGCGCAGCTCACCTGGCGCGTCGCGCTGAACCGGGTCTCCTCGAACAGCTTCTTCCCCAAGGCAACCTTCTCCGGGCTCGCAGCCTGGGTTGCCCGCTCGGGCAGTGGCGGCAATCCCAGGGGAACCTTTTGCGCCGCCTCCACTCCCGGCGCCGTGGCGATGAACAACAACTGGACGCCGATCAGCGGCGCCATCCACCTTGGTTTGATCATGTTTCCTTCCTTTCTCGGCAACGGCGGCACAAACCGCGCAACTCCACACCGTAGCCCCGCACCTCGAAGCCCAAGCCCGAGGTGTCCGGCAGCGACAGGCCCTCCAGCTCGGGAGCCGCGATGTCCACCACCGCATCGCATTCCAGACAGATCAATTGTCTCAATCCTTGCCGCCTGTCAACCGCCGAATAGGCGCCCGCCAGCGGGCAGGTTTACGGGATGGGCCGATTTCCCTCGATCATGAGGCCTTCGATGACGCGGCCGACCTGGTCGGGCGGCATGAGCTCGATCAGGTACCGATGATGCTTTTGCGGGGCGGGAATCCACTCGTTGTACCCGTGCGAGACCCGGGCGTGCATCAGGCAGAAGCCGGGCTCGGAGTGCTTCCAGTAATTCGCCGCGCCCCGCACCGCGTACAGAACCGCCGTCAGATCCCACGCCTCTCGGTCCTTCAAGCCATTGTAATGCTGATAGCAGGCGCGGACCGGATTGGACTCGGGCGTCTCGCGCAGGCGCGCCCCGACCTTGATGCCCGCGCCAATGGCAAATCCGCTGAACACCACCGGCGTCGGCCAGTCGTTGACGGCGCGCACCGAGGCCGCGGTGTCATACATGAGGTTGTACTCGCCCTGGCCGTTGGGGAACCGGCCGCTGGGGAAGATGCCGCCCATGCAGACCCACTGCTTGACCTTCTGCTTCACCAGCGCCTCGCCATCGAGCGGGCTGTGCTGGTCCGGGCTCGAGTCGAGCAGGTTCCGCAGGTTGGTCAGGAACCCGACGGTGACCATCGTCACGCTCTGGTCGGGCTGGGCGGCCAGCAGCTGCCGGCAGAGAATCGCGGCGTCGGGGGCGTCGCTGCTCCGCTTCAAGTCGTGGGGGAACGCCCGGGCCACGCGCTCGGCATACTGGGATGGCGTCTCGCGTCCGGGATCCTTCGGATTTCGGTATCCATACTGGTGGCCGCGCTGATAGCCGATCGGCAGGTCGGGCCGGCCATACCATGTGTTGATCGCATCGGCGCATGGCCCGACCCATTCGTTGTTCGAGGACACAAGGATGCCGAGGATCTCGGCCTCGCCCCGATTCGCCAGGGTGTGCAGCGTCGCCAGCGCGCCCGCGTCATCCACGTCCTCCGCAAGATCCACATCGAGTATGATCCGTTCCGGGGCGCCGGCTGCCCACGATCCGGCGATCGAAGGCATCATCAGCCATGCCGCCATGGCGCAGGACAGCCAGGTTCGTTTCCAAAAATCGCGCTTGTTCATGGGACGATCCTACCAGGGGGGCGGCGCCGAGGGAAGCAGGTACGGGAACAACCGCCCATGCGCGTTCGAGAGACGGGAGTCAGTCCGCCCGCAGCCCGGAGCCGGCGCTTGATCGGTTGGCGGATCCCGGCATGAGGGATCACGGCTCGACCCGCGTCATTCGCTCGAGCTGGCCCGCCAGAAAATGCCTCGCATTGTCGATCGCCGCCCGGGCCATCCGCGCGTTCGCCTCGTGCGTGTTCGAGCCGGCGTGCGGGGTCAAGAGCGCGCTGTCGAGCGTCCGGAGATCCTTGTCCGGATGTGCCGGCTGGTAGGGCTCGCGCTCGAACACATCCAGCGCCGCGCCCGCCAGTCGGCCGCCCGCCAGGGCATCGAATAATGCCGCCTCGTCAAGCACAGCGCCGCGGGCGGTGTTGATGAGCAGCGCGCCCGGCTTCAACCACCGGAGCTTCGAGGCGTCGATGAAATGGCGCGTGCTGGCATCCGAGCGAAGATGGACGCTGAGGACGTCGCACTGGCGGAGCGCATCCTCCGCGCAGTCGGTGTAGCGCGCGATGCCGCACTCGGCAATGCGCTCGGCGGTCGCGCGGCGGCCGCAGGCCACCACCTCCATGCCGAACCCGAAGCAGGCCATCGCCGCCACGCGCCGGCCGATGCTCCCCAGGCCGAGGACGCAGAGCGTCTTGCCGCCGAGCTCGATCCCCGCCTGCCCCGCGAACTCGCCCGCCCGGACCCGCGCATCCAGGCGCGCGATGCGCCGCGCCAGACAGCCCATCAGCCAAAGGGTGTGCTCCGCCACGCTCTGGTCGAGCGCGCCCGGCGTGTTGGCGACCACAACGCCGTGCTGCCGCGCCAGGGGCTTGTCGATGTTGTCGTGCCCGACGCCGAACCGGGCAATGAGGCCGTCGCCGCGCTTGCCGAGCGCCTCGTATAAAGGCCCGCGGTAGCAGGCCACCCCCACGATCACGGCCCGGACGCCCAGATCGTCAACCCGCGCCGTCAGCGCGCTCTCCTCCGAAGGCGCCGGCTCGCATCGCACATCGCGCGCCTCGCGGAAGACCGCCTCGGCCTTCCGGTATTCAGGCTCGGTCACCAGAACCGTTCGAGCGGTCGCGGTCATGAATGAACCGGTTCACCGGCTGCGCGGGCAGCCTTCGAGCATTCTCCTGCATCCTTCCCGGACAAAGAGAGTGTCGATGCCGCACGCGATGAATCGGTAACCCGCCTGCACCCGCCGCCGCACCTCGTCCGGATCCACCCCCACCACGTGGATCCCTGCCGCAACACCTCGCCGCCGGCAGGCATCGAGGATCGTCTCCTGGGCGGCGCGGACTTCGGGATGATCGAGCTGCCCCGCCAGGTTCATCGAGGCTGACAGGTCATACGGCCCGATCAGCACGGCGTCGATCCCCGGCGTGGCGAGGATGGCATCTGCCTGGCACGCGGCGCGGACATGCTCGAGCATGGCGACGACGACGACCTGGCGGTTGTGGGCGGTGAAATATTCGTCGAAATGCCGGCCGTAGCCTGTCGCCCGGCACAAGGAGGCGCCGCGGACCCCCTCCGGCGGGAACTTCGCCATTGCCACCGCCTGGGCGGCCTCGGCCGGCGAGTTCACCGACGGCACGATGATTCCGGCCCCCCCCATATCGAGCACCTGCTTGGCCAGGACCGGATCGCAGGAGGGCAGCCGGGCCAACACATCGCAGCCGGAGCCTTTCACCGCCAGGGCGATGCGATAGACATCCTCGACGCTCGTCGGCGTGTGCTCCATGTCGACACCGAGGAAATCGAAGCCCTCGGCCGCCATGATCTCCGCCACCGCCGGGTTCCCGGTCATAAGCCAGCCGCCGAACACCGCCTGGCCGCCTTCGAGCTTCTGCTTTGTGCCGGTCATAAAAAAAGAGAGGTCAATCGAAGATCTTGTCGCGCGGGTTGACGAAGCCCCAGGAGACGGCGCCGACCATGAACAGCCCGCCCATCACGAACAGCGGGGCGTTCCAGTCGCCCACTTGGGCGAGCAGAAACGTGACCATGATCGGGCTGAGCACGCTGCCGATCTGGCCGGAGGTGTTCATGGCGGCACTGACCACGCCCGCATGGCTGCCCCCGATGTCGAGGCACGTGCTCCAGGACGGGCCCAGGGTGAACATGCTCGCGCCCAGCGCCACCGCGATCAGCCACGCGGCCAACGCCGGCTGCGGCACGATCCCCGCCAGAATCATCGCGCCGCCGGCCACCACGTACGCCGCCGCACCCACGCCCGCCCGGCCGATCCGCAGGCCGAAACGCTTGGTGGCCACATCCGTCATCACGCCCCCAAACAGATCGCCCACCACGCTCAGGATCAGGGGCAGCCCCGCAAACAGCCCCAGGGACATCGAGTCGAACCCGTGCTTCTCCTTCAGGTACGTGGGCAGCCAGGTGATGCAGAAATAGAAGGCGAAGCTGTTCGGGAAATACATCAGGCAGAGCGGGACGGTGTTCCGGTGGCCCAGCAGCCGCTTCCAGTACGCCCAGCCCGCATGATGCCCCGCGCTGGCATCCCGGCCAGACTCGATCTTCTCCCGCTCCGCTGCGCCCACGGAACGATGCTCGGATGGATCGTCGCGGAACCAGCTATACCACGCGGCCGCCCACACGATTCCCAGCAGCCCGAACAGCAGGAACACCCACCGCCAGCTCATGACCTGAACCAGCGCCATGACGATCATCGGCGTGACGCCCCCGGCAAGGTGGGCGCCGCTGAAGAAGATGCCCTGGACGGTGCCCCGCTCCGAGCGCGGGATCCACTTCGAGAACGTCCGCGCCACGCTGGGCCACGCCCCGGCCTCGCCCGCGCCAAACAGAAAGCGCGTCACCACCAGCGACGTGAAGCTCCACGCCGCAGCCGTCAGCATCGTGAAGGTTGACCACCAGAGGACGATCCGGGTCAGCACCCGGCGCGTGCCGGTCCGGTCCGCCCACCAGGCGGTTGGGATTTCGAAGGCGGCATAGGCGAGAGCGAACGCGCTGTAGATCATGCTCATCTGCTCCTTGGTGAGGCCCAGATCGCGCATGATGTGCGGCGCCAGCGTGCCGATGCAGGCGCGGTCGAGGTAGGTCACCATCGCCAGCAGCACGGCCATCGCCACCACTGCGTATCGAATCCGCGTGGCTCGGGGTGAGGTCGGGGAGATGTTCATTGGAAGCCTGATTTCATCCGGAAAGCCCTGCCCGGAAGTTGCCCACGGCCTCGCTCGTGCGCAGTGGGCGGGTGTACACACGAAGCGATCGGACGGCGCGGGCGATCTGCATCGTCGGCGCCCCGTTGGGCGCGCGCAGCGTCGGGCTGAATCGGCCCCAGCCGAACTGCCGATCCTCCCCGCCATCGCAAAGCATGCCGTTGACGAGAAACAGGATGATCTTCGGGCCTGCGTCGACGGTGATCACGACATGCTGGAGCTTGCCGGCCTCGAGCGCGCCGCGGTCGCTCTCCCAGCTCGATTGCTGCCGGCCGTCCTCGAGCGCGATCCGGATCGTGCCGGCCGGGGTGGCGGAGACCAGGATCCCTCGGCCATCGGACGTCCGGCTATCGAGCAGATCGGCCCCGCCTGCAAACGAATCGAGCTCAATCCATAGGTCCAGGCTGAACCCGGCCCGCAGATCCCGCCCGCGCTGGTCTTCGGATCGTGTGTCTCGCGCGTGGAACTCGGGCAGGACCGGCATCTTGGTTCCGGGGGCCATGGGCGCGGCCAGGTCAAGCGCCAGGCCATGGGTGGCAACACGCCGATTGTCAAACTGGCCGAACAATCCCTCCACCAGCGCGCCCGGAACTTCGTGCACGCGGCCGATCGTCTTCTGGGTTTCGGTGATGTATAACGCGCCGCCCTCCTCGACGAGGTCGGGATAGCTCATCCGAATCCATGGATCATCGTCGTAGAGCACGATCTCCGGCTGGGACCATTCGATCATCCGGCCTTGGAGCGTTTGGATCTCCCGGCCCGCCATCAGCCAGGCTGGATTCCGGTCATCATAAGGGCTGCGCCCCCCCTTGCCGCCGGGGCCCAGCTCGCCGATGAACCTGCCGCCGTGGTTGTGGAACCAGTAGAGAAATCTCCCGTTCGAGCAGTTCCAGGCGAAATTCGCCGCCCGCGGATGCTTCACGCGTCGCCCGCCCGGCGTGTAGGTCTTGTAGGCGGGCGGCGTCCAGGTGTGGCCGCCGTCGCGGCTGTAAGCGCAAGCCGGCCAGCCATCAATAGTCCGATAGACGCAGTAGAGTGATCCGTCGCTGAGCTTCACGAGGCTCTGCTCCTCGGCCACGCGCCCCCCGCCCGCCGGCGTGCGCAACCCGACGTCCCCGTCGGGCAGCGTCTCGAATACGATCTTCTCCGGATCCCGCTCCGCGAGGATGTTCGGGCTCTTGAGAAACGCGCCTTCCGACTGCGCAAAGAATCCCGCGCCCATCGCGCCGACCTTGTGGATGGTCAGGATGGCGCTGTCGCCGAGGATCAGCGGCCGGCCCACATTCCAGAAGAACCGCAGCTTGCCGCCGTAGACATTGGCCCGATCGCAGGCGAACTCGCGCACCGGCACATCGTGGCGCTTCGCCGACCAGGTGCGGCCGTGATCGTCGCTGTACTTGAAGACGTAATGGCCCAGCGAATCCACGCGCTTGAACATGCCGCCATCCTCGCTCTTCACTTCGGAGACGCGATCCGTGTTGTGGTTATAGAACGCGTAGATGCGGCCATAGGGCGTTTTGAGGAGGACTGCATAGCTGGCCTCGGGACCGTCGGCGGGCTCGATCGGCACGATCTTCTCCCACGTGCGGCCCCGGCCCGTGCTGCGCATCGAGACGACATGCTGGCCGGAAGCCCCCTCCGCTCCCGTGCCAGTCGTCATCACGCACAGCCAGGCGCCATCGTCCGTCTTCACGATGTACGGCTGGTCCGCGTACCCCTCGCTGGGAATGCTCCACCCGTTGCGGATGTGCCTCGGATCGGGAATGGCGGGAGCGGGAGCGGCGCCGAGAAGGCTGTCGGCGCAGACAAACCAAACCGCGATCAGATGCGCGCAGGCCGTCTCGAAGCCATGCCGCCCTCTCAATCCCGTCCTTGTCGCCCCAGAATTCCTCAACATTCTCGACATCAAAGACTATCCGCAGCCGCGCCGCAACCATGAACCCTGCCAGGACAGGGTGACCCGAATCCTGAGCGAATCGCACGGATCCTCTTCGTTTGCCTTGGTAGTGTCGCAGCACACCTGAGAATTTCCAAACACGCTCTACGGTAACGTTGCCCGTGCTTCCGAGATCAAACGCACGGGGCCGAGGAGACCCGCCGGCAGCAGCAGCGAATCCTTCTTGACTGTCGGCGCGAGAAGGAACGTCCGGCGCTGGTCCTTGGGCAGCGCGGCGTCGCCGACCAGTCGGTTGTTCCAGACGTTGATAACCTCCACCTCGAGCGCGTTCGCCCCTGGCTTGACGGCGCGGGTGATGTCCAAACGCCAGGGCGCAATCCAGAGCGTGCCCAGGTCCTCGCCATTGACCCGGACAGCCGCCATATCTCGCACCTCGCCGAGGTCGAGCAAAATGCTGCCATTGCGAATCGGGAAACGCGACTCCGGCAGATGGAAGGTCTTTTGGTAGGTTGCTTTGCCGGAGTAGTGCCGGATGCCGCTCTCGGGGCGCTGAGCCCAGTCGCAAAGCGTTTCGAAGGTGATGCGCTCCGGCGCGCCCCAGCCGGGGGCGAACTGGACGTCCCAAGGCCCTTCCAAGACCCCGGGCTTGTCGAGGTTGGCAATGATCATCTTGCGCCGCTCGCCATTGGCGAACACGAGCTCATAATCGCCCGGTTCGGCGGTCTCGAGGACCAGCTCGCGGCCTGCATCGCCAGCGTCTTCGGCCGTGTAGGCCCGGTCCCCTGCCTGCCGTGGCGGCGCAGGCGGGCCCGACCGGGCACCTTTGCCGCTGGAGGCCTCGCGGCCCGCATCGGCAGCGCGCTGCACGGTGACCCGAACCGGCAGGCTCACGGCCGCAAGATCCGGGCGCGGCATCGTCCGGACAAGCTCTGCAACTTCGCGGCCGCTCAGGGGCCGGTTGAACTGCGCAAAGCTCCCCAATTTCCCGCGAAACGCGCCCTGGCCTCCCGCGCGCGCGCCGGAGTGGACCGCGTGCTCGCTCTTCAGCCCGGTCCGAGCCAGCGCGCCATCGAGATAGAGGCTGGGCTGGCCATCGCGATATACTACGGCCACGTGGACCCAATCGCGGAGCGCTGCCGCGTGCACCAGCGTGGGCGCGAAATAGTTTGCCCCGTGCTCGAAGACGCACACGCCGTTGGTGCCAACGGCCAGGCCGCAACCCGCATGGCCGCTGCCGCCCAGCCCATCGCCATGCGGCGCAGCCAGGGCGTCATTGCGCTTCTCGCTCATGCCGACGACACCGCGGTTGGTCTCGTTCACAAGGGTCGTCGCATCCGCAGGCTTGATCCACGCCGCAAAAGCAAAATGGTTCGGCCGGCCGGCACCCTCCTCGCCCGTAGTGCTCGCCAACGCTTTCGTCGACAGGACTTCGCGCCCATCCCGCAGGACGGCGGCGATTCGTTCCGACCGAGGAGCGGCTTTGCCGCGGAACACCACGAACACCGACCCGTACGGCCCCAGCGAGATCGGGAGGCGCACGATGCCATCGGCGGCATCGTAAACCGCCGGACGCTCGATCGTTCCCGAATCCGGCCGCCAGAATTCGGGGGCCTTGTCGCCGGCGCGAAATGCGGCGGCTGTCGTCACCGGTTCTGCCTTCGGGTTTGCGACGAAATAGATGTCGGTCTCGCCTGCCCGGCGGTGCGTGAAGCGGAGCGGGATCGGGCTTTCAAAATCGGCCGGCGACTGCAGCGCCGCCAGGAGTTCTTCGAGCGGCTTGCCCCAAGCGACGCGGCCCTTGCCGAACGCGCGCTCGCCAGCTTGGCGGGCATCGGCGCCGCCCCAGACCTCGGCGGCAAGCTGCCGCACTTCGCCGTCGCACCGCGGATAACCCTCCATGCTGGGCGAGCGGGAAGGGGCTGGGCCCAGCACGGTGGCCCCGGCCTTCACAAGATCCCGAATCTTGCGCAGCACTCGAGGCCGCATGGTCTCGAGCTCGGGCAGCACAAGAACTCGATAGGCCGTTCCATGCGGCAGCGCCAGCATGCCGTCCTTCACGGCCAGCCGGGTCTCGATGACATCGGCATTGATGTAATCGAAGTCGCGTCCGGCGGGCAAATCGGGCTTTCGGACGCCGGTCATCTTGGGGGCGTCTTCGCCGATGAAGTAGACGACATCGGCGACGCGATTGCCCTGCTGCAGCAGCCAGCAGCAGCGGCGCACATAATCCACCCAGGCCTTGCTCCGATCGAACCACGTGTTGTGGCGGTTGAACTCGGTGCCGAACCAAGCGTTCACCCCGGGGACCTTGTCCTCCCACGGCTGCTGGATATAGACGTGCAGAACGAAATGGTTCACACCCTCGCAGAACGACCAGTCGCCGCGCGACTTGAGCGCGCCGGGCGCATTCTGAAACGCCGGACCCCCGGTGAAGGCCTCCGCCGAGACGAACGCGTGGCCATAGGTGTTCGCGCAGGACGAGGCCGCCCGAAGCTCGATCGATCCCAGGTCGCCCGTGACCCAATACTCGCCGCTGACGCGGTCGGACTCGCCGCCATACTGGAGGAACTCGCCCGGGAACCCCCAGTGGCCGTAGTTCTCGAGCCAGAGGCCCAGCCCGTGAGGCTTGCAGGCCTCGCGCAGACCGCCCACATACTCCGCCGCTACGCGATCCGCCACCAGCCGCCGCAGATCCCACAGAAACCGCTCGCTCTGGTCCGCGCTGCCCACCAGCCGCCCGCTCAGCACCGGCAGCCACGGCGCCGGATCGTAGCCGTAACGCTCGCGGAACTGCGCGCCCAGGCCGTCCGTCCAGTTCTGCGAACCCATCTCGTAGCTGTCCGCCACCACGCGCTTGAGCGCCTTGCGGTCCGCCGCGGGCATTCGCCGGACGATCTCGCCGATGAACGCGTCGAAGTGATGCCGCGCCAGCTCCCGATTCATCTTGTCGACCTCGAAGCCCTGCCCTTCGAGCGACGCCGGCGCGTTCCTCATCCCGGTCGGCGTCATGCCGATCCGCTGAATCACCCATTCTCCCGCCGGCACGTCCCATTCGAGGGTGCCGTCCGGCGCCAGATGCCGGGTGAGTTCGCGCACCTGGCCGGGCGAAACGACCAGGTCGGCCGAACCCGGCTCGGCCTGCGTCGGCCACAGATACGTGCCCCACATCGGCAGAGGCGTCGGATGCATCTTCCCAAGCTGTTTCTCGACAAACGATTCCAGACGCGCCCCGCCGGAGATCCTGATTTCAGCCAGGACGGGCTGCTTCCCACCGCCGAAGAAGCCGGTGAAAACGATCCGATACTTCCTTGCGGTGACGGCCGGGAACGAAACCGTGACCGGCCCGCGCGGCATGAAACCGACACCGGCCGCCATGTTGGATCGGTCGCACTGAAACGTCCGGACGGCCCGATAACTGCCGTCGTCGCCGGCCGCTTCGAGAACGCATTGGGCGCCGAACGGCGTGTCGGCCGGCACGATCTGAAGCGACCGGGCCGTGAACGGCTCCTCCACCTCGACCTCGATCGCAAAAGGATTCTGCCCCCGACCGGCTCGATCCGGGAACTGGACGGCCGTCGAATCGTCGCCGTCGAAGAGCTTTTCGACGCCGGCCGCCGCCGGCGCGCACGTCAGCCGGGGCGAGCGCGCCGTGATCGAGTCGGCGTCTCCCCGGGGCGCGGGAAACGCCAGTACCGCCACATCCTGAAACGGCTGCTTCGGCGCAGCCAGTTTGCCCGCGAACCGGCCAGGCCCGGCGATTCGCGTCTCGGACGCCGCCAGGTAACGCATCGTCTGCCCTGCCTCGATCCAAGGGCCGCCCGACTGGCTCCAGCCCGGACAGTTGAACAGGCCGATGTTGACGCCGGTCCGGCCCCCTTCGCGGATCGCATGCTCGACCAAACCCCACCACTCCTCGCTCAGCACCTTGACCTTGCCAGCCGGGATGTCATCGAGAAAGATGTTACCGATCAGCGCCTCGCCGATCCCGACCCGCGCCATCGCCTCGAGGTCCCGCGTGATGCCCAGCTTCGAGATGTTGTCGCTGATCCAATACCAGTAGCACCACGGCTGGGTGTCTTCGGGCGGATCGGCAAAGCCGGACTCCAAGGATTGCGCGCGGCCGAGCACCGCGCTTCCGGCCGCCAGCCACAGCGCCAGGATCAGGACAGATGTTCTCATGGTCAATGATGGCGGCCACCATAACGGCGATCCCGTTCCTTCAGCAAGGATAAGCCGTTGCCCTCAGAAACCAATGGGTTCAGATCCGAATGGCGAACCATGGATCTCCCACGACCGCCTGGCCCAACAAGACGCCGGCCCCCCATTCCCGCAACCGCCGCTGGAACCTCCGCCTGGTCTTCTGGACCTTCGGCGGGATACACGCACGTCGAGTGCTTTAAGGGTCTGTGCAGCACAGACCCTAAGCCCATTGACTCGGGCGCTGTCAGGCGGTACTGATAGAGAGCATGAAAACGATTCCGCTCCGGAGCCTGCTGCTTGGTTGAACTTCTGTCCGGAGAACCGGGTGGTGCCGAGGCGGTGGCTGAGTATGGACATGGATTCGGCTTTCTCCCAGGCACGCCAACTGTCCGCGGCTCACGCGGAAAGGATGGGAGCTCGGGCCATCGATCTTCTTCACGTCGCTTGCGCCTTGTTGCTCGAAAGCGAGGTCTTCCTGGCCTCCGACGAGCGTCAGGCCGCCCCGGCGAAGGCCGAAGGGCTGCAGGTCGCTCTTGTCCCCCGCAAGAATAGGATCACCACATGGCAGCACGATCCAACGATGAGCAGATAGGCGTCGTCGGCCTGGGCTTGATGGGCACGGCCCTCACCGAGCGCTTGCTCGAACACGGCTACCGCGTGGCGGTGTGGAATCGCAGCCGAGAGAAGGCGGCGCCATTGATTGGGCGGGGCGCCACATGGGCGGACAATCCGCTCGCGCAGTGCGAGCGCGTCATCATCAGTCTCTATACGACCGAGGTTGTCGAGGCGGTGCTGGCCCGGTTTGACGACGGACTGCATGCCGGCCAGATTCTCCTCGATACGACGACAGGCGAACCGGAGCAAACCGGGGCGCTGGGGGCGCGCCTGGCTGCCCGCGGGGTGCGCTACCTGGATGCGCCGATCTCCGGTTCGAGCGAGCAGACGCGGCGGGGTGAAGCGACGGTGATCGTCGGCGGGGAGCGCTCCGCGTTTGAGGCCTGCGCGGATCTGTGGCCGGTCCTGGGAGCGCGCGTGTTTCACGTCGGTCCCTGGGGCAGCGCAGCGAAGATGAAATTGATCAGCAACCTGGTGCTGGGCTTGAACCGGGCGGCGCTGGCGGAGGGGCTGGCCTTTGCGGAGGCGCTGGGGGTTTCCCCAAAGGCGGCGCTCGAGGTGATGGCCGGGAGCATGGCGTATTCGCGGGCGATCGACGCCAAAGGGCGCAAGATGGTCGAGCGCGATTTCACCGTTCAAGCCAAGCTCTCCCAGCATTTGAAGGATGTGCGGCTGATGTTGCAGGCCGCCGCCTCGGCCGGCTTGCCGTTGCCTCTGACGGAGACCCACCGCTCTCTGATGGAAAAGGCGGAGGCGGCCGGCTGGGGCGAACAGGACAACAGCGCGATCATCGAGGTCTTGCGCCAGCCGGGAAAGGGTGCGGCGGCGTGAGTGCCCCCCTCCTCTCTCCCCGGGCCCGGATGGCCGTCTTGCTCGCCGCCTTTGGGGGCCTGGTCTTCGACGGCTTGGAACTGGGCCTGATGCCGGTTGCGTCGCTGTCCGTTTCGAAGTCGTTGCTCGCGGGGGCTTACACGCCCACGCTGGGAGGCGATTGGTTTGCGCGGTTCACGGCAGCGCTGATGCTGGGGGCCGCGGTGGGCGGCATCGCGCTCGGGAACCTGGGGGATGCGATCGGGCGGAAGCGGGCGCTCGGGATCAGCATCCTGTTTTACTCGCTCTTCGCGGGCATGGGCTCGTTCGTGAAAACGCAGGAACAGATGCTCGTGTTGCGGTTCCTGGTGGGCCTGGGGGTGGGGGGCGTCTGGCCCAACGCGGTGGCCCTGGTCGCGGAGTGCTGGCCGGACAAGGCCCGCCCCACCGTGGCCGGATTGATGGGAGTGGCCATCAACACGGGCATCCTTCTCTTGTCCCAATTGGCACGGCTCTGGCCCATCACGCCCGACTCGTGGCGCTGGCTGTTCAAGCTGGCGGCCGCGCCGGCGTTGTTGGGCATGCTGGTGCTCCTGGCGCTGCCTGAATCGCCGCAGTGGCTGGCTGCGCGGAGCAAGCCGGCCGGCGCCGGCACGGCGCACCCGGCGCCGGCGAGATCCGCCGGGGTGTTGCGCGAGCTGTTCCGCCCGCCATTGCTTCGGATCACCATCATCGGAATCGTGATTGGTTCCATCCCGCTGGTGGGCGCCTGGGCGGCCAGCAAGTGGATGATTCCCTGGGCCGACAAGGTGGGCGGGGCAACCCTGGCCGGATACAAGGCCCAGACGCAGGGCTGGTGGGCTTTGGGGGCGATCCTGGGGAGTTTCTCCGGAGCGCAGATCGCCAGCCTGCTCGGACGGCGTCGCACCTATTTCCTGATCAGCTTGGGGGCCACGGTGTTGACGGTGGCGATGTTCCAGTTCACCGCGCCGTTGAGACCGTCCTTTCATCCGGTGGTCTTCGCGCAAGGATTCGTGGCGACGCTCTTTTTCGGCTGGCTGCCGCTCTATCTGCCGGAGCTGTTCCCCACTCGGGTGCGCGCCGCCGGGAGCGGCATCTCCTACAACGTCGGGCGTTTTGCCACCGCCGCCGGGGTGTTGGCGGCCGGCCTGCTCTTCACCGCGTTCAAAGGCAGTTACCCGACCGTGGGGGCAACGGCTGCCTTGATCTATGCCCTGGGGATGCTGGTCATCTGGTGGGCGCCCGACACCTCCACCAAGACGCTCCAGGAATGAACACAAAACCAGCTATACCGTGGGGATCACGCGGGGCGTGCCTCGCCGTGATCCTGGTCGCCCTCGGCACACCGAGCGCAGCGCGCGCCGCTGGTGGCGAGTTCACGTTCACGCGCGCCACCGACCGGTTGGCGATCGCCTGGGACGGCCGGCCCGTCGCCGAGTTTGTCTTTCGCGACGAGAAAATCCTCCGCCCCTATTTCGCCAACGTGCACACGCCGGATGGACGGAAGGTCACCCGCAATCACCCGCCGGTTGCCGGCCAGGACGCCACGGACCACGACACGATGCATCCGGGCCTCTGGCTGGCGTTCGGCGACCTCGGCGGCCAGGACTTCTGGCGCAACAAGGCGCGCATGGAACATCGGCGCTTCACCGAGCCGCCCACGGCAGCGAATGGCCGGCTCACGTTTGCCGCCGAGTGCCGCTTGCTGGCCGCCGACGGCACGCCGATGGGCTCGCTCACGAACCGGTTCGCCCTCTCTCGACTGCCCCGCGCCTGGCTGCTGGTTTGGGAGGCGGATTTCCACGCGGACGCCGGAGATCTCACGTTTGGCGACCAGGAGGAAATGGGCTTTGGCGCGCGCGTCGCCACGGGCATCACCGAGAAGAACGGGGGGGTGATCCGGAGCAGCGCGGGATTGAAGTCAGCGAAGAGCACCTGGGGGCAACCGGCGGCGTGGTGCGACTACTCGGGGGTCGTGCGCGGGCAACCCCTCGGCCTCACGGTCATGACCGATCCGGCCAGCTTCCGCCCAAGCTGGTGGCACAATCGTGACTACGGCTTGATGCTGGCCAATCCGTTCGGCCGCGCGGCGATGAAGCAGGGCGCCCCCAGCAGCGTGACCATTGCCCATGGCGAAAGTTTCCGCCTGCGCTTCGGAGCAGCGATCCACCAAGGGCAGCCGGAAAATCCCGGGGCATGCTATGATGCCTTTCTAGCAGTGTTGTCCGGCCCGCCCTGACGCCGAATTGATAGGCGGTTTCTCGACAAGAACAGCAACCGGCCTGCAGCCACCGCATCGCCTCGCTTAGGATCTGTGCAAAAATTAATTCCGATTTTGCTGGAGGGGATTGGGCGGGCTGGCAAGGCGCGACGAGCGAGCATACCCGCGCGGTCTGTGAGCGAGGAGCAACACAGCCAGCGCGCCCAAGGCCCCCAGCCCGCAGGGGCGGCGCCGGGCCATCTGCTTCGTTGCTCGGTCGGTCGAGTATCGCGGGGGG